>ERZ1740065.2692-NODE-2692-length-11094-cov-11.769726_pt1 | contig 11094 bp, 9 predicted proteins | sample MGYA00581738_ERZ1740065 | MGnify/ENA primary metagenome ERZ1740065 (study PRJEB43018, sample SAMN04849749) | marine metagenome | isolation source: floating plastic debris | place: Pacific Ocean | collected 2008-09-01 | study: EMG produced TPA metagenomics...
GACAGGGAGGGAGAGGGAGAGGGAGAGAGTGAAGGAGGGAGGGAAGGAGGGAGGGAGAAGGAGAGAGGGAGTGAGGCCAAAGGAGATGACGTAGAGGAGAATAATTGAGTGGCTATTGAATACTTATATTAGATCACTGCTATCAACCTCCAGTATGAGAATATAGTTGAGGAGTTGCACATGAGGTACATGGAGGAAAAAAGGCCGTTAGTCACACATCTCAGTGAGACTCAGCAGACACAGATTGCTACGGCTGAGCAGAAGATTGCCAAACTCATTCGAGTACTGGACATCAGTGAATCGGTGAGTTGATATATCACTCCTACTAGTAATAGTACTAGTAGTAGTACTAGTACTATTTCTAGTATAATACGTACTGTTTCAAAGGTTAAAAATTCTGATGGCAAGAATTGTGCTGTAATCTTTGAAGAAGTCGTTTCATGAATTTGATGACCAATATGCACTGTCTCCCCTACTCCCTGTCCCCTTCACCTCTACTCTCCATTCCTCTACTCTCCATTCCTCTACTCTCCATTCCTCTACTCTCCATTCCTCTTCCTCCTGTCTCTCTCTCACACGCGCGCGCCCTCACACACGCGCGCGCCCTCACACACGCATGCACACACATACACATGTTCTCCCCTCTATCCTTACAATGCATCATTTCCTCCATTCCTCCCCTCCTCTCTCTCTCTCTCTATTTCTTCCGTACCCGTGTACACGAGTTCCTCAACCTTTAATTGAATCATTCAGACATGAAATATCATTTTCTGCACTTGTTCGTTTTGTTGATAACTTTTCTTGGTACAAAATTATTTTACAGATACGGTTGTGATCTAACTCTTGCCCACTCCCACTACCGGTATCTCAATCTGTTGCTGCTTCCTAGATCCAGACTGTCAAATCTGTTGGGGAGTTGTCTTCTCATGGTGATATTGAGCCCTCCAAAGATACAGCGGAAGATTTTTCCGAACACCAAACTGCAAATACTGGACAAATAAAACCTGTAGAAGCAGACAGTTTCACAGCACAACCACAGTCTCACACAGGTACAATGTACTACTATTATATTATATACAAGATGTGATTTGAGGGAGATTTTGAACACATTTCTCTACCCGCTGATCACATAAGCAGCGCATTGACTAGAAAAGCTGCTCTGAAATTGTCTTGTAGTTGGATAGAAAACCAGCATGTTTTCCATTTCCATTAATAGTGTTCTCAGCTAGGCTTCGGCTTCAGCTGATTTCAGTCTAGAACTGTTCCTGGCATATTTTCATGTTGGTCGAAGTGAGTTGGGTGAATAAAACCGCTAATTTCACACTACAGTAGATTTTCACTCCAACTACCGTTGTGCTGATATTGTTCAGTGTGCTCACAGTAATGGAGCGTATGGCAGGTTGTCAGCCATGACTGTCAGATGAAGTTATGTCTAGTGTGGCGCAGACCTCGGCTGACAAAGTAATCTAGTCATGAAAGTAGTACAGACGTTGTAGTTTCCTCCTGACACTTGCAGAGTACATTTACTAATACTGCGTCGTGAGTAAACTCTCTGAAGGGTTTATTACCAGTGAGGAATTCAGTTCTCGCAGTCTGAGACCCCACCAGCTGGGAGCAAATATGAGTGAGAGAAAGCAGAGAAAGCAGTTGAATAATTGACTCTTATTTTACTTTTCCTATCTGATTATTCATTGCGGAATTGCTCTTATGTTTGCCAGAGAAACAAAAGACAGGAGATGTGGTATCAAAAGCTCTGAATACCACGGTGATACTGCTACAGAGGATTGAAGTTGATGGCATCAATCTACCAGTGGCCTGTGCTGGTTTTGATCGTCTGTATGTAGGACTGAGCGGAGGAATATCGCTCATTACCGAGGAAGGAGTAACCCAACAGGTCATATTTACTGAGGGAATGGTATGCAGCATACACATAGTGGATGAACTCTTCTACACTCTCTCTCACAGTTGTGTGGACTCCACATGGTCAGTTAGGGTGTATGACAGCACATTCATAGTTAGGGAGTGGAAACATATTGACATAAAAGAGCAAAGCTTGAATCAGCTGGCGATCGTAGAGGGCAATGTGTTCATTCCAGATAGGATCAACAAGTTGATAGTACGATACAGCACCTCTGGCAAGGTGATTGGTAGGATGTTTCACAGCACTCTGACAGACGGCCCAGTGAGACTGTGCGCAATGTCACACATCCCCAGTCTGGTGTTGGTTAACGGCAGCACTGTCAGCAGACTTGATGCCTCAATGGGTTGTCACTGTGTGTGGGCCAATGACTGCATGGACGAATCAACAGCTGTCTGCTGTGGCGCCGGAGACAGAGTGTACGTGGTTATTGGAAGATGGTGTACCAACCCTATGGTTGCTGTTCTGGATGGGCAGACTGGTGAGTGGAGTAGTTATATTCGTTCACCAGATGAATGGATGGTTTCCAGTGGGAGAAGTTTCATTGTATTGACAAGCCTCTTTTACACAAAGATACTGAACACCCTAACCCCAAATAACAGTCTGAATATTGTTCACTGTTCAGCACATGTCTTGTAATGCAGCTCAAATTGAATTGGTACGAGCACAAGTGTGCTGCCATACTCTCTCTCACCAGAGGTTATTGTCATTCTTATTCTTATTCTTATGACTATAATGATTTTGATTATCGTTTTTCTTTTGGCCATTTTGTATACTCAGCTGACTCCTTGATATTGCAGGTGGCATTCTATCAACCACTAGGCTTGATCTTTCAATTGGTCTGAAACCTAGAACGGTGATGGAGATATGTTTGTATGGCGATAAGTTAGTTCTCAGCCAAGCCGGCTCTGAGGGCTCAGGAGAAGTTTTAGCGTGCAAATTTAACTGATGGTGAGCCATGAACCAGTAACAACGTATGTGCATTGGAGTGACTCTTAGAGAATACACACTACCATAGTCATTGCCACATGGTGTTAGGAGCATCAGTATAGAATTACCTCTGTAACCGCTCGGTGCAGCCCGACTTGGAGTTCTGCTGAACTTATGAAGGATGTGACGTTTTCTTTAGATAAAATATGGAACCCGTGATTGGTCGACTGATGTTATAAATAAGATCATTGATTACTTCATCCATTTAACATACTTGTGATCAGGTTTGGACAGTTTTCATATGTAAATACATATTATTCTGATATTGAATGTACTACGGTCTGGTTGATATGTGTACATGCATGCACAATGCAATGCACCAGAATTGAATATTTATGCTGACGCAGAGCAGAAGTGTAGTCATAAGCTTATCTGCATGCTGTAATGAAGGCTATTTCATTCAAATATAATGATAACGCTGATGTAGACGGGTACCAAGGCTCCCTTAATCTTCTGAAACTAAAGGTTTTACCCTATATGAGGCTAGCATTTTTACAAACAGACCAACAATATGCTTTAGTGGAATATTCAAGTATTCTACTGAGGTTTTATGAAGTACCAAGTTCGTAACCACGGTTACAATGAGTAAATGATAAGACTGGTGTTGGATCTACCTTTATCACGAACCTTTTATGAATGCAAACGAAGTTATCCTCTCTTGCGCTTCCTACCGGCGCTCTCCGACGGGTATATGCGATATTTCCCAATGACGTCATCAGTCACTATGGTAAGATGGCGGAGACAGAACTGAACGTCGACAGCCTAATCGCAAGACTACTGGAAGGTAAACTGAGTTCACCGTGATAATATTTGACAATTCCTATCGAACTTGAACTTTTTGTCATCCTAAATTTATAGCAACTCGTAATTATTAGTGATTCTTCGACTTTTACCGCTGATAGTTGCTTGTGATTAAGTTCGTATTTTTGGCTCAGAACATGATTCACTTCCCGATGCCAATTATTCGCTAGCAGTGATTCTTGTTACTATGGATAAATATATTTACTAGCCATCTACACTCTACCAGATATGTTATGTTGCATATCGTATTTGTTTGCTTGTTGTAATCTGTGCTTAAAATGTCCACAGTTCGAGGATGCCGTCCTGGGAAAACGGTTCAAATGACACAGCAGGAAGTGCGGTCTCTCTGCATGAAATCGCGGGAGATATTCTTGAGCCAACCTATTCTTCTTGAACTTGAAGCTCCTCTAAAAATATGTGGTGAGAAAGAGATATCCCAAATCCGTATCTAAGCAATTCATCAGATCTTCTACTACGACTTTACCTGTATCATTGGTTTATTCAGGTGACATACACGGCCAATACACAGACCTCTTACGCCTATTCGAATATGGCGGTTTTCCTCCTGAAGCTAACTACCTCTTCCTCGGCGACTACGTTGACAGAGGGAAGCAGTCGCTAGAAACAATATGTCTCCTACTGGCGTATAAAATCAAATATCCTGAAAACTTCTTCCTGCTCAGAGGAAACCACGAGTGCGCTAGTATCAACAGAATATACGGATTCTACGATGAGTGTACGTCATTCTCACAATTAGAACAATTATGTACACCTGGTGCTTGGCTGATACTGCTAGTATCAAAAGTTTGGCAATACTAACAGTTTTTGATATTTGATACTTTCAATTCTTCTGGCTTCAGTAACAGCTCCATGATACTGTCATATCTGCCGAAAATGCAATCACTTTCAGACTTTCTGACCAGAGGTATTCCCCAGAGGTATTCCCATTAGCCCTGAAAATCACCATGCGTAGTAGCTAGAACCGACATTGCTGAATTGGTTTATCAGGCATCAAAGCTCCATGGTATCAGGTATAGAACTTATGGATATTGTTTCTGCCCCTAGTATTGGTCAAGCACTACGTACACGTACGTACACGTACGTGTAACATGTCGATGTCGTGTCTAGTTGCACTGTATTCACTAATTGATATCGGTGACTCAGCATGACTCAGGTGATCAATAATCACGGATAAATCAATCAAAGATTCTCAGCACCAGCTATAAGCAGCGCACTTGCTGTATGATATCTCTCTCAGACTGTGAGACTAGTTGACTGTTATTTATCTACTGTGACATTGTGTCGCTGATTGTGATGACGATTTGGTGCTGATGTAAACGATGACTCATGGCAGTAGTGGTCCCATCAATAATCACTCACTTTACTGCATTTCCTTACCTGTCCTCTACCTGTATGCCATCCAGGGAAGCATGTCTCAGGCTATACTCCCCTGGGTTATATGCAGTTTGTATCATGTATGAAATAGAGCGTTAGATATTTAGCTAAATGTGACCACGATCCTTTTCATTGTCTGACTCTGCTCACTTACATGCACCATTCACTGTAGTTCTTTCGTTATGCGACTATTGTACACCACCGTCACGTGATATGCAGAACAACTGGACCACTTCAGTGTGGTAGAGATAGTTCTGTACTTGTTCACTTGTTATCAATTTCAGCTCCGTAAAAATGCTTTCGCAACATGCTTTATCGTAATTTTACGATAACCCATGCTTGTTTGTAAGTAAGGCTGGTCCACGATATGGGAGGAGGAAGAGAAGTCAAACTAAGATCTCATACTTTTGCCAAAACATAAAGAAACTACTATAGAAATGCAGCACTTTGCAATAAGCCTCGTCTCCTGCTATTTCTATTTAGTGCCATCTATCCTCACCCTATCATACTAACAGACCCTTGTTAGAACCTGCAATGCGCTCTCTCTGATTGGCTGATTTCGCACTGTTGCAGGCAAGAGGAGGTTCAGCGTAAATCTGTGGAAGACTTTCACCGACTGTTTCAACTGCCTGCCAATCGCCGCTATCGTAGACGAGAAGATTTTCTGCTGCCATGGAGGTAACGTCAACCGTTTACACACCGCTTGTTTAACCTTGACATGGCTGCACGTCGCTCCACGTGCTGACGGTTGTTGAGACTCAAGTTGGCCGAGTCAACCGTTTTCACATATACATATGAATATGACTATGTTCTACTCAACCGTTGTTGTAGTGAACTGAGATGACCTGCGATGTCTATGTTTTAGGGCTATCTCCAGACTTACAATCAATGGAACAGATCCGCCGGATAATGCGACCCACCGACGTTCCCGACACCGGTGAGGCTGATTGCCAGACTCTCTCCGCCTCTCTCTCTCTCTCTCTCTCTCTCTCTCTCACACATAGTCTGCTCTGTTTAAGACACGCCTCAAACGAGTAGGAAATGCAGAAAATTCGCTCTTGTGGAGTAGCACGCAGGCTAGAACCATTCTTTCGAATAATCTTGATTTTTTATCACCTAATTAGACTAATTGGCAGGAATTTAACCTGCCTCGCAGTAATGTAGCCCATGTTCGAATTATCCTTCAGCTTCTGATTGTTGATTGGTTGTCATGGAAACGAATGGAAAGGCTGAAGCTGGCCAATCACAGTAGACGTATCAGCATTAGGAGAGCAGCCATACTTGGTTTACTCAGGGCACTCATGTGATACTAGGCCTATATACGGGCCACAGATAATCACGCTCTCAGTCTCACACACATACGATCTTTACCTGCTTAGGGCTACTGTGCGACTTGCTCTGGTCTGACCCGGATAAGGATGTGCAGGGATGGGGAGAGAACGACCGTGGTGTGTCCTTCACCTTTGGTGCTGATGTCGTTAGCAAGTTCCTCAATAGACATGACCTTGACCTGATATGTCGTGCTCATCAGGTGAGTTGTCTTCCCTTACATTGGTGGATTATTTATTTATGTCTCCTCTATTGTAACTTCTTTTCCTGGATCTGTCTCCACTTGCCCCTCTCCACTTGCTCCCCCCTACCCATCTCTCACAACCGCTGCTTGTGACATTTCATGTCCCATCTTATCTTCCAATCAGGCTACTGATAACTGTCAATCATCCAATCGAATCACTGATAACATTTAACCATCCAATCAGGTTGTGGAGGACGGCTACGAGTTTTTCGCCAAGAGGCAGCTGGTGACTCTGTTCTCGGCGCCGAACTACTGCGGCGAGTTTGACAACGCTGGCGGTATGATGAGCGTGGATGAGACACTCATGTGCAGTTTCCAGGTAACACCTTCCCCCATATATACCCTGATACCAGTAACAGTTACCTATAAATATGATAGATGGCTATGTACAAACTGGTGCAGTCGTTAGCGATAGACGGCCGATGGCTGACGATAACTAGCGTCTAGTTGTCACCGGAACCGCTTATTTCATGGTGAGCAGACGACTCTAAATATGAATCTATATCCACGGCAGTTGTGTCTAGTAAAACCATAGCAAACTAGCAGGATATTTACGAAAAGTTGTACTATATGTCTGATTTCAGAAGACATCTGCGCAGCTATTTTTGGTTTTACAGTAGTTGTCCCAACCTCAGTGGTGGCCTCAGTATCTAAACCAGGTTTTACTGTAATGCCATTATCTTATGACAGTGAGCCTTCCTTTGTGTGACCTACTATTGACCATAGGGTACCAAGGGTACCCTATGGTACTGAATTAATATGTGTAAATCATGCTGTAATGAAATGCACGAGAAGACAACTCCCAATGTAAATGTTCTACTGCTGCTCATCAGAAAGACAATAGTAGTTGAGATAGAGATGATGTTGATGGTATGGAGTTTCTGATAGTATGTGGCACACATGTAGATCAATAACCTGGTCACATGATCACTCGGTCACATGATCACCTGGTCATTTGGTCACTTGGTCGTTTTGTGCAACAGGGTGGTAATAATACGCACACTAGGCATGTGGCTTGTGCACTGATTGCTAAATTGATGAATGGCTGCCGGGATTTAGTTTTCAATGGAATTGAGTGAAGTATCTCTGTGTGTCAATTAGCGTTTGGTGGGATGACCATCGAGGAAGCTGATCTAGTTAAACCAAGGTATTTATCTCCAGTGGTGGGCGCAATGAAACCATGTATTCCTGCATTCTGCTACAAAGTCTCATTTGGTTACGCACTGCCTGTCCGACTATCACGATGTTGTCTCCTCACATCAGCTGTTATACCGTCATATTGTCAGAGCCGTCACATACTGCTGTCACATACTGCTGTAACATCCTGCTGTCACATCCTGCTGTCACATACTGCCGTCACATCACATACTGCTGTCACTTACTGCTGTTAAATGTTAAGTTTTCTTCTCGCAACCTGGTGGCATCGAGTTTACTGGTTAGATGTGTTTGTAAAGTCATGTTAGCTCCATTCTTCGTTTCCATGACACCAATGTTTACACATGCAAGGGAGCACAACTCCATGATATACCTTTCATACTTGATTTTATGTATTTGAAGATTCTAAAACCATCGGAGAAGAAAGCCAAATATCAGTACGGAGGATTAAACTCAGGGCGTCCTGTCACGCCGCCCCGTAACCAGTCTGGCGGCGGGCCCGGTAAGAAGGGAAGCAAGTAGACGACTCTGAGCGTACAGCGATGACTATCTGTGATAGCAATAGGTGAGAGCGGCAGATCAGACATTGCTAGTATCCGGGTTGATTTGATTACATGTTCTCTGGATTCATATTTATTGCAGGTCAAAACAAGAGTCAGCAGCAGCGGTTACGTCTCTTGGTCAGCTCATAGGTCTACTCTGGGCCCCTCACTCTGGCCCCCCACTCTGGGCCCCTCACTCTGGCCCCCCACTCTGGGCCTCACTCTTCCTCCTCCGTGCTAACTAAGACTACTCTTTTTGTATATTTCTCTTTATGACTGCTGCTGTTTTGGTGTTCTTGCTTCTAGCTGCTCCATTTGCCCCATTTTGTTATCAAGAAATCAGTGTTCTTTGTCAAGCTTCAATTGGAATACTTAACAGTTCTATATACTTTGTTGAAGGCTGTATTCTGAATAATATAATTTTTTGCTAGGTTGCATGCACTGACTCTGTGGTGGAGCTATGATTGACATGTATTCAGCTCTGAATAAATAGCCTCGTTAATTCAAGTCACTCTTTGAAAGCAATATAAATTCTATCATGTGGGACCTAACCTTCTCAAGAGATAGTATGCATATGCAGAATTAGAATTTACTACATACCCTCTTCTTAATGCAGCTGTATTTTCAGTAACCGACTACAAGGCGTAGATGGCCAGAAATACTGGTCATGCAGTGTTTCTGAACTTAGAGAAGCCATAGTTCAGAACCCTTACCCTCCCCTACAGCTAAGATTCGGCCATATCTGAACTTAGCTCAGCAATACCTAACCAATAAACCACCTGATAACATTAGGGAACCGATTAATGTCAAGCATATTCCTAAATTTTGGCATACGGAACCTCCAGGGAAATATTGGACACTCGTAATCCATGGTGCCAGGGCTGTGCAGTTGTCACGAGGGATATGGTGGAATGCGCCAACTATCACGTGATACCAATGCGAATCCTTATCTCGATTGCCGCTTACGCTAATTGGTTACATTAGCTTACGTCACTTTCTAGCGTTTCCACTTCAGAGAGCCGCGTGTTTTCCAATCGAGCGAGTGGTGTTGTGATCACTGGTGTCATGTGATTTAGCCGAAGAAAGATCGTATCAGCTCTTTCTTCAGTTGGTAACTTATATACTTGCTAGTATTAGATTAGATTTTCCTACGATAGGTAAGATCGAATCACAAACGTGTTTGAACGACTGCTTGCGAGTTATGACTTTCGGGAGAGTTGCACGTGCACGCACATGTTAAGTTCAACACCATATGCCTCGATGGTAGATCTGTCATATGGTTTGGTATCGTTTTAGAGGGTGCTCTGCGATCTGTGATATTTCTGTCTCAACCAGTCGTTTAAAGGTGCTTTCCTGACCTCTGGTATTACTCCTACCGGTAGAACTTCTTGTGTACGTATGCCCATCTTGTCTACCGCTCACTTTCGGTGCGAATGTTTTGTACTGTATATTTACATGTTCTTGCTGTTGTGTGCTAAGGGCTGTCAGCTATTTTGGTTCTCTTAGATTAAACAGTATCTTGCTCAGTGTGAAAAAACGGTACGATCATTCGAGTCTTTCTTCTTACTTCAACAACTCAAAATTTTCACCTGTACTCAGTTGATTGCGATAAAATGATGTGACGGTCAAATTTTAGACATTTTCAAGCTGAACGATCAGATTTTCGCTTAATTACACTGGCTACAGGGGAACTACAGTCCCAGCATGCATGAGGCTGTGAGAGTATGTTACATAGAGTCAGGGCTTAAAGTCTAATTTTTTTCTTGTGGGAACTCTCATTCATTACTATACCAAGCAGGGCCTTGCCCTTCATTTCAGAGTGGCACTGCCAAGTTATGCTGCCAGCAGGGCAGCTTGCGGAGCGTCTGAGCATAGCGAAGGTGCGAAGCTATAGCGCCAGAGGCGCCAGGGTGGGTGTGGGAGGGGTTTCCTCTCCTGGAGGGAGGGTCTGGGGGGCCTCCCCCAGGGAAATCTTAGCTTTGAGAATACCCTGAGAGTGGGTTTCAGGCTATCTGGAGTTCATATATGAACCTATGAAACTAGGGGTTCTTATCTCTTCTACACTGCAACAATGGATCATCTCACTTTTAATAAAGGTGTACTGAAAACTAGCTGCAAGTGCAAGAGTGCTCTAATCAGGTCTCCCAAAATTGAGAAGCAAAAAAACAGCCAACTCCAGTGGAGAGGGAGGGGAGGTGGAGAGGGAGGGAAGGAGGGAGACAGATTGAGAGGGAGAGAGGTGGAGAGGGAGGTGGAAATAAAGATGTAGAGATAGCACATCATTCAGATCTTGTCTTTGTGAAGTATTGGTGACATTAGGAATAGTCAAAGCGATCTACAGCTGGTAAATCAAAACAATTGAACAATTGAATAAAATATGTCAAATTTCTCATCATAGGATGAGAAATTTGACATATCTTATCCTGCATGGCGGCCATCTTGGCTGTGCCTAGCAACGGCTTTGATTGAAAATTTTGGGAGAACTAGGCTTTCTACCAAAAAATGACTCGATTGATGGAAAGAGCACATCTTGATTGTCTGGAAAACATTAATTTCAAAATTTTAAAAGCAAATAAATTGTACCAAAAACAAAAATCGTTCACTTCAAACTTCACTTCAAACTTCACTCAAACGCACCTTTAGAGAATCAAAATCGAAACTTTAGAAAACATCGATGTCGAATCGTAGCAGCCCTAATCAAAACAAAAAGTGAAGAGTCT
>ERZ1740065.2693-NODE-2693-length-11090-cov-11.975895_pt1 | contig 11090 bp, 8 predicted proteins | sample MGYA00581738_ERZ1740065 | MGnify/ENA primary metagenome ERZ1740065 (study PRJEB43018, sample SAMN04849749) | marine metagenome | isolation source: floating plastic debris | place: Pacific Ocean | collected 2008-09-01 | study: EMG produced TPA metagenomics...
ATAATAATAATAATAATAATAATAATAATAATAATAATAATAATAATAATGATACAATAAACAAGACTATATGAGGCGGCTGTCCATTTGTTTCCCCGCCCTAAAATTGCTCGAGATAAGAAATATTCAAGATTCCTAAGAATTCCTGGAGAACTCTTCAAGAATTCTAAAGAACTCTCAGGGCGGGGAAAGAGGCAGTTATATCTTACAGATTTCCATTTTAACTCAGTTGAAAATGAGAGAAGACGACTCACATCAAACTCGACGTCTCCGCACATGCTGCAAGTGAAGCACGGTCCGTCGATTCGCAGCACGTCCTCCCCGGCGGCGTTCTGAATCCAGAACTTGGGCTTACAGATGCTCCAGCCCTGCTTGACGTAGCCGATCACCTCACCAGGGGGAGCTTGTACCTCGACTCTCTGCGCAGAGACACAAGCGAGCCGTTACCGGATCTCAATCGTAGCGGGGAGAATAAGGAGATGGTAGGGTGAAGTGGGTAGGGAGTAGACAGACAGATAGACAGAGGTTGGTGTGTGGTAGACATGCAGCAGACACCTTGCGGACACGAGGCGAGGGATGGCAGGTTTCTCTGAGCTCTAAACACAAAGCAAAGCAGCAGCATCTCTAATTAAAAAATAGAAGTTAAACAGCATCCTAAAAGCGACCCACAAACCGAACACCAACAAATATCTTAGATGGTAAAATGTGCCACTGCTGAGACAGGGGTTAGAGGAGATCATCGAGTAATCTACTGTTTACCAAGTGTGCGTATATTACATAGTACTTGTGCTAGTAATAATTGATGCATAGAACAAGATAGCACAACTCCGAATTTCTTCCAAGTCGGATATGATAATGTCTCTGGTCATGATATTGTATCAGTACTCTCCATAGCAGTCAGGGTTAATCAGCTCTGGCTTTCCTAGCTTCATTCCTCGCCTATGTATTACAACTTCATTATGATTCCAATTGCTATCAGTTTCAATAAATCACTCGCGTTTGTTACAGCTCAGGCCACTTTATAAGAAGTAGGAGTACACATGAACTAACCGGTTACTGAAAGCGACCGTCACCAACATTACCATCTATCATAATAAAATCAAAACATGTTGGAAAAGTTTCAGAACAAATAGAGAATCGGGATTGAGAGGGAGGAGGCGAGCAGCACTGCATGAGTTCCTCATGCCAGGGTGATTGGAGTAGGCACACATAACTAATAATACATGATAACTACTGTAGCAAGAGGCTTGCTTTATCTAAAACATTCCTAAGATATCTGTTAGCAGCGGCTCAACTGAGGGGGTTAATATGAACCAATAACCAAAGGTGATAGCGTTCCCAAATAGCAACGAGCTCACCGTCACCAACGACCCTGACATTTAGTGACACTGTACCTGCAGGTAACAGGGGCACCAGCAGGTGGAGCACCTGAGAGGCCGGCTCAGGTGCATCACCTCTCGCTGGTTGTTGTCGACAATCTTGATATCCCACGGCCTGCTGACCTCACAAAAGTTCCTCGTGCAGCAGTCGGTGTCTGTATTTACAGGAAGCCAGCACTGGTATGTGATTGGCTAACGAGTGAATATAAAACTTCTCACAGCGCAAAGGGGAGACAACTGCCGCACAAATAACCGACTGAAGCAGAAACCGATTGAAATCACCGACCAGCAAACTATACCTGGAGCAACTGAACAGCCTGCTAACAGTCGACAAACAGAGATACCGAAGGTCCAAAAGGAACCTAGAAAGACTGATGGCAAACGAGAGGTAAGAACAGACAAGTGAAGGGTGCATGTGATAAGTGGTGAGTAGAGAATGGGGAGGCAACAACAGGTAGGTGGAGAATGGGGGGAGGGACAACAAAAGGTGGGTGGAGGATGCAAGGAGTAAGTTTAACGTACTGTAAACGGTCTTTTTTTAATGATCTTAAATTTATAGCACTTATACCGTCCTGCTCAGCAACAGTATCGGAAATTTTGTTATACTAATTTGGATTTATCTTCTCTTGTGCTGTCTGTCTGATTTTGTTATTATTTTTATTGCCATCTTCTTTCCACCACTCAAAATTATTACAGTTGAGGCCACAATAAAAAGTACGTTTACAGTACATATGAGGTGGGACAAGAAGGTGGGACAAGAAGGTGGGACAGCGAAGAATGAGAAGAGGGCGTGAAGCGAGTGTGGCTGGAATCATTGGAGTTGTGTTCACCTGAAGGCAGCATGGACACCAGCAAGTGCTACACCTGAGGGGCCGAGTAAGCCTCATGACCTCCCTGTTAGTATTGTCTACAATATTGATAGTGAACGCGCGGCTCGGCCCGCAGATGTTCCTCGTACAGCAGTCTGTGTCTGCAAGCATAGCATCAAGTCAGCAACACGCGCTATCTTTAGCTGCAGGCAAGTTCAAGGTCATATCTCTGTCAATCCATCATGATGGAAAACTAGGCTTGCTTCGAATTCATTGGGGCTAGACGAATGGGCGAAAGCTCTTGAAGCTGCGGCAACAGGAAATCAGCTGTAAGTTGACATTTAACGTACCTTCAGCAGCGAAATACACTCTCTGTCCCATAGTGTTCTTAATTTCATACTTGTTATTTGTCTCGTACCCAATGAACGCTGGAACAGAAGGATGTAGTAACAACATCCGCAACTATAGATCATGTTGTTTTGTATCTCAAACTGATGAGAGACGCTATGGCACTGCACCTTCGACGAGTTCCGTCTTCTGTTGTATGAGGAGTTGATCAACCTGAGACAGGTACTCCAGCCCAGGGGGACAGTTTGGAGGTGGTTGGGGTGGAGCCATCCATTGCGCTAGATGAATGAATCATTCTTTGATAAGAACCTCGGCTATAATCTAAAGCCTGCTAGTACAAATACTAGTAATCTAATTCGGTACTATTTAGAGGCATGCGTCTCAGGGTACTAGGGCATGCGTCTCAGGGTACTAGGGCACTAGGCTCGTAACGACTGGTGTTGATGACCTCCCATTTGATTTCAATTTCAACATCAAATCATTCAATTTCAACATCAAATCTTTCAATTTCAACATCAAATCGATTGAGTAACCACAAGTAGATATTACTTAAGTCACGATCATAGTCTGACCGTATGCTACCAGTGCAGGTTGAGGTTGTTGTATCCCTGTAACTGAATTGCACTACGCCGTGACATCAAGTAAATTATGGACTGATCGTCATCATATCCATTAGAACCTCTATCGACCTTGACATTCCATAATGTTGATTTTTACTATTATTACTTTAAACCGAATGAAATGGAAATGAACCCCATTTTGGCAGATACTGGTGCTCACACTATGGTCACTCTTCCAAATAAATGCTGGTCACCAATAAAGCCAACCGGGGAGTAAAAAAATGGTGTGCTAGGTTGATAAAGCGCAGGCAGAACCTATGTTCTCAGATCAGCCGTGGAGCATTGTACTACAGGACGAATTACTAAATCAGATCATGCATTTGAGTAGTCCATTTCACATATGATAATTTAGAGTGTATATGTCAGGAACAGCCGGTAGTATTGACTTACTCGGAGCTGGCTGGCCATGGGCAGTAGGTTGGGCAGCCATGATCTATAGTTGTCTAAGGATGAACTAGTTCTTGTACAATTACCTGCAACAAAAAGCTCTCATACACATACACATATGGTAGCTTAAACAGAGTAAGAAAGACCGCACAAAACCACGCCACACATCACAGCGGATAAAAAAAATCATTCATCAGCAACAATGTCAGTGCTGTATAGCATCTACATATACGTGACCGAGCAAAACGAACAGCACCAGATAGCGATGAGCTATAGACTTAGCGTACCTCAACACGACTGGTACTGACGCTCAAGAAAAAAACCTTATGCACACATGCTCAATCATGCATTATAAAAAGAGGTGGAATGTAATAAATAAAACACACGCAGAGTAAGTGCTTACGAGGCCAACTCCCACACGTACAAATAAACTCAGCCGGTATGTAGGTCGTTCGGAAACACTCTCACGTGACTGAGCATATTTCGTAGCTTTTTCATAGAGCAGACAACTACCACTTATGTTTAGTCACGAGCGCTCACCGTTTGCGAACGACAGGATTCCAATGCCAGTTTGATTCAGGGTCATAAGAACCTGTTTTAAGATGTCTCCACTCTGGAATTTTCGTCCACAATTTCGCAAGTGTATACTAAAGCACTATTGTATATGAATTTGCCTGTCTGCTATAAAAATTAACAAGACTAGAGCATACCTGTCAACCTGAGAATACTGGAGATTCCGTTTTTCCGAACTTAGAGAAGTCATAGCTCAAACTCCTACTACCTGCAGCTACAATTTTGTGATATTTGTGCTCAGCTCATCAGGCTCTAACTGGAGCGCCACAAGAGAGCAACAATAGCCATTTTGACCCTAAATGCTGGCATCTAGAATAAGGGAGTCTCCTGGGAAATACAGGAGACTTGACAGGTATAGTGATACGGTAGAAGGTAAAAGGCAGTAAGAATAAAAGGTATGGACTAGGCTGACACATCGTGTGCAAAATTTTATTCTATGAATATCCGTTTTTATCGATTCATTCTACATTAATCTCATCGTTGTCTGTGTCTTCTGACGCCTGCTCAATTTTGATGAATTTATTCGGGTTTCTGCAGCCTCTGCACCGGCAGTCCAGACACGGGTTGTGGTTGCTGTAGCAGGGACACCGCTGTCCATAACACGTTAACTTTCCTGGAACTGTAGCTGCTGTCCCACATCCACATCCTTTCTTCTCCAACTTTGATCTATCGCCACTTTTTGTTTTCTTTTTTGGGCTAAATGAGGGAGAGGCAGTACAAACATAGTGTTAATTGCAATGATGTGCAAGGATACGTTGTAATTGTAATTGTATTGTATTGTATTGCATTGTATTGTAACAGCGAGGTCAGTGGGGTGATGCAAAAAATGGCGATGTTTTTTACTAATGGACAGTGAACAGACACAAACAATCAATATACACATTTAATTTCAAGATGGTTTCAGGGTATAAAGAACCTAGTACTAGTAAATCAGATACTGATATGCCACTTAATAGTATTACATAATAATAATAATAATAACAATAATAAAAATGTCAGGAATTTGCCAGAGAAATCACTAAAATGTGGGATGTGAAGACCAGAACTGGACCGATAGTAGTCGGTGCGCTTGGCGCTATATCAATACGATTCAGCCATTTTCTTGGGCTTTTGAAGATAAATACATCAACGGAAACTATCCAGAAATCAGCTGTATTAGGGACAGCCCATATCCTCAGAAAAGTGTTTAAAGTGGGAGGAGTTTATTTTTCTCTTTTTCTAGACTGGTGTGCCGAGATCACAGGCTGTGGTCTGCCCAGATTCTTCCCGCTAAAGCCGGTGTTTTGGAAATAAAATAATAATAATGATAATAATAATAATAATAATAATAATAATGATAATAATAGTATTCAGAGTTTACATCATCTTATTTGGAATGCGTCATAATTATTTTCATTTTGACAACAACATATCGGAATGTGCGCTTTTAGTGCTAGTTTTAGCCTAAAACTATTTACCTTCAGTTGTTTCTCTTCTACAGTTCATACAATATCACATCATGTTAGAAGGTCAATAAAGGTAAACCATTATCATACCAGTACAGAGTGATACACAATTAGAACACAATGACGAACCTGGAAGCTTCCGTACCCTCTAGAGAATTTTGGGATTCGGCGGTTCTATAACAGAATAAGGGGATCAGATAGACACAACTAATTACTTAGTGTACCATAGATGAGAGAGGAAATACCTACGGTAACATTGTTTGTGTGTTTAACTTTGATGGGACAGAAGAGTTGATGTTAGCACCATCAGATGTCACTGGATTGGAGTTCTTCTTTTCCCTTTTCCTCTTGCTGAGTGGGCTGTCGTGAACGGGCTGAGTAGATGAATCAGAGGTGGGGTTTACTGATGGCCCGGATGGTAATGAGTCATTAGCAACGTATTCAGCCCCTTCTTCGAGCATGCATTTCAGTTTCTCTTTGTATTTCGGAATCTCAGATCTCGTGTCTTCTTTGATCAGCTCAAGCTGGTTGTGATAATGAGACGATGATAGAACATATTGGCATAATTTGGAGTAACATTTAAGTTGAAGGGTGAGACGGTCATTTGGTTTAAAGTTCTGATAACCTTGGCACCAACCACATGAGGGTCTTAGCTTCATCTTTCCACCGATACATGTAGAACAAACAGTGTGTTGACAAGCTGTGTGATCCGGAGTCATAGGTTGCTGTAGGAGCTTGTTGCATACTCGACAAGCTAAGAAAAATCGTAGTGGAGTTAACGCCTCGATGAGGAGTATAATGTAGTTTTCATCCATCTCTTGAGACTGTAGAATAAATTTAGTGGCATTCGAGTAGTATTCTATAACAGACATTTCGAAATTTTAAGGAAATTGCCGAGGTAGATGCTCCTGGGCGTGACTCAACTCGAGTTGTTCTCTTATTCTCAGAAAATTCTCCGTTCAACTGATACCGGAAAAGCATCAACAGCGTATTGTATCGGTGGTCTTTTACATTCGGTGCTCATTCACCTTAGCAAGAATATTCGAAATGTAAACTCGCGGGAGTAGTATACTGTTACTAAGCAACAGAAGTCATGGCGGTGAGTTGATGGGACTAGGTGTCAGCATGTGGTTCGACATCGATACTGTCTAATCTGGTCTACATTTACCCGCTCTCACAGCATAGTGACATGGCTGCTACTTTAGACGTCGATCCATATCTGCCCAATGCATACTCAAAGACTCGTAAGTACAATTATAGCGGTGATAAAGTAGGATTAACTTCCAGTAAGCCCTGTGAAAGTGTTAGCCAACTGTTCTACCACTGGCTGATTATGAGTTTTTTATGGGTTACATAGACTGCCTGATTTTTACTTTAGTCTGTCTCAATGTCTCGTTATTTAGTCAGTCTTGGATTTTATGCCATCGCGTAATCAGAATTAAAGTCATTAGGCCGTTATCAATGGCTATTGCATGTCATCTCGGCTGCAAATCGAACTATGATGTTACCATGTGTTTCAGCTGCTCCTCCTGGTAAGAAATAATTGCTTAGATTTTATAGTTACTAGGAAAATAGCTTCTTCTTCTTCCTTCCCTTTCTATCTAATAACCCAGTGAGACGTGATCTGCTGTCACTATATTGAAAGTTCTATAAAATGATTGCCGGCATCACAACATCCACAGACTATCGCACAGAGATCGTAAAACTGGGTTCAAAATATTTACATAGTTGAATTCTGTATGAAAAGTACTTGAATACCATCTCTGCTGAGATTGCATTATTGGATATGTGGTGTAGCAATGATCGCATATTGATCATCAAGATGTAAACAATAGGCTCACCGCGCATCTCTGTCAGCTCATTAACTCTTCTCTAAGCTTACATCAGTGACATGTTTGATATTTATCAGTGATCTAGAAGGCCCTAGTAACCTGGTAATTAACGCTAGATTATTTCGTCTCTTCTTATGATTGTAGTCATTCTTCTCTCAGTAGTTGTCTATTTCCCTGCCATGAAACTCTCCAAAATTCAAAGTCTTGAAGAACTCTCAAGGCGGGGAAACAGACAACTACTCTTTTCCCTTTCAAATGCTCTTCTTGACCTTGCCCTGACCCCTGTGAGGTCAAGCATTATGTTCCATCGATGCGTAATAAACACACCGTCTTCTTACTGGTAGGCTGCAGATTTGATCTGACGTCATATCAGGCTCATCTGGAATCTGCTCAGGATGGTGAAGCCAAGAAACCCGAAGTGCCGGATATAATCGCGGATGAACTTCTTCTCAAGAAGAACGAAGTCAAAGGGTGCGTTGCCACTCACTTCATGAACACATGTTATCGTTGGTTAGATGCTGATGAGAACTAGTAAGGCTCTTTGACAGGTGGGACCTGAATGTCAGTGGTCTTGTGTCCACCAAGAAATGGCTGGCCTCTCATGGACTCCGAGCCAACAAACTTGACATCCAGTCTCTCATGCAGGCAGCTGGCTTTAAGAAGAGAGATGGTGTGTAGTGCATGACTACTAGTAAATACACTCAATCAAATATGTTTGTGCAATATTGAATGCTGTTTTCAGGCTTCGACTATGCCTTGCTCAAACCGATACCATCAAAGTACATGGTCGGTAAAGGTTTCCTTGAGAAATACACGCCTCAAGACGGCAAAACTACAAATGTAAGTCATCCTCCTGGTGTAATAATATTTGCTCTCCAATATGGAACTATCTTTCAATGAGAATGGCTGTCCTTTCATAGGCCATTGTTTCTGATTTTGCCTTGATATCAAACACCCAAATCGCTCCAATGCAAGACATAATTCGAACATCAAGTCAGCTAGAGCTATGAACGTCACGAACACGATAGAATTTAGCTCGTGCATAAGTTGAGGTACAGAAGACTTTGAAACGTAAACGACAATCAATGAAATAATGCAAACAACTAAATCCTAAAAAAATTGCACTTAATGTAATTTGTTTTCACATCTCCAGGAAGTCATAGCATTACGTGTTTTCCCTCGTCCGCTCACTGAGCGCGATTGCTTTGATCAGCGCGTTAAGAAGGGATGTAAATATTTTACTAGTATTATGATAGCCAGTGAATATTCTTATTGTCAGTCAATGAAAAATCAATGCGACAGCTGATTCTGCTCAACCTGTTGCCAATAGCAACCCCAACAAGCCTTCCCAAGCAGCTCCAAGTTCTATAGTATGAGAAATAAGAATGGATGATGACTTGTACTTGAATTTATTGAATTCTGCTGGTAAATATTCGTCCTAGGCAATCAAACTCTCCTTGCTGACTAACTTGACTATTGACAGTAGATAGGGGCGGGGCCTGCACAATATTGGGTGGAGCCAAATCAATTTTATGCAATGTCGCAACGGGGAGGCAGGGAAATGTGCCTAATCTACTTTTCTGTGACATATATTTACCATTACATCCTATTTTACATCCAAGTCTTCAATCCAAATTGCCATTTTTATTTTGAACAAATATGAACATCCAGTCTGACAGAAAATTAACATGTTCTCATGTATTCTCATGCATTTTCATGTATTCTCATGCATTCTCATGTATTCTCATGCATTCTCATGTGTTCAGATTGCAGTCAGCAAAGACAAAATGGTGCAGTTGAAGACACGACTGAAGCAGGCCATCAATCTGTTCAGACGTCGTATGGACTGGCTCATGTCTGAAAGCAGACGTATCTTCGGCGTCATCCAGGAATCAGTCGCCATCATCATCTTAGGTACGAACTTACGGCGATTTCATTTCTGTTATCAGTGCTGCTGCCACCCAATCCACAGTTCAATAGCATGATTGTACGAGCTCATTACTTGAGAAATGAGGAAATGCTGTACCTGCGAAGTGTCTCTATTTTCCAGGAGGCTCCTGTATTTCCCAGGAGGCTCCTGTATTTCCCAGCAGACTCCTGTATTTCCCAGCAGACTCCTGTATTTCCCAGCAGACTCCTGTATTTCCCGGGAGACTCCTGTATTTTAGGAGCTAAAATTTAGGGTCAAAATTGGCATCATTGGTTATCCAATGTTCTGCTGTAGCTTACTAGTTAGAGCTTCCCGAGCTGAGCTCAAATATGGCAGAATCCTAGCTGTAGGGGGTTTGAGCTATGGCTTCTCAAAGTTAAAAAACAGAATCTCCGGTATTTTCAGCCTGACATGTTTACAGGTAGGGTCCCAGCCAATGAAGTATGGCTGATTCTGTTCGGGTTTGGCTACCTTAATATCTAGACAATCCATGGCCATGTTACTAGTGAGAAATTAGTTTGTTTTGAAGTTGACCTTGGATATGTTTTGCAGATGTCAAGACTATGTCGCCACAGCAGTTTGATCAGTACCGCTGCGCTGTCGAACGAGTGCTCAAAGAACAAGTGGCTAGCCTATCCAAGTTCAACCTCTACCGGTCAGTTCATTTCCCCTACATCTACAATATCTACCACCTGATTGGCTGATGATAGCGATGTCTGTGACCTAATTTCTTGGTGACCCGATTGTTTATACAGAGCAACAGACAACCCGGAGCAGTACAGACAACATTGCGTGCCTGTAAATCAGAAGAGCATAGACGAGGCGCTCGACTGGCTCTGGACGCTAGACAGGACCGCCCCTGTCGGGCTCACATCGACCTGCGAACTAGTCGTGAAGGCTCTCGATGACCGTGAGGTATAGTAAACGTAACGTAATGTAATATTATAGTAAATGAAATATTGAAACTGCAGTTCCTGCTTATTGCCTCAATTCCGTTTGATAAACTGATGTCTGGTCAAACTGCTCAATGTGAGTATCATCGGAAATATAAAAAAGTGGGCGAAGCTAAAGCGTCTCGGGCTAAAGCGTCTCGGGCTAAAGCGTCTCGGGCTAAAGCGTCTTGGGCTATAGTGTCTTGGGCTAAAGCATGTCGGGCCAAAACATCTCGAGCTAAAGCATGTGGTGAAGACGAATTTTTGTCATGGAGAAGATAAACAATAAGCCTGATTAAAACAGTCAATCAGAATAAGAGAAAAATATCACTCCTCCATTGTCGCACCAAAATACTCAATCGCCCATGTTTCATCAGAACTTAGGTGTTATGCAGCTGCTAGGTAGCACAACATGAACACGACTCCAGGAAACTGGAGATCTATCAAATCTTAATTTTTTGACAAACAAGCCTGTTCAATACCGCAGTATCACAGGCGTAAGGATCAGATCTCTAAGCCACTCTGTATATCAACTATCTATGTATTAATATTCAAAGTACTATTGATTGAAATGTGACTGTGTGACATATGCATGCGCTATGAACACCAGGACAAAAGTAGGTTCTCCTTACCTGGTGTGAACTAGTCTCATAATTCAGTTATGAGCACATGGAGAGGCCCTGTAAGGTGAAACCCAATCTGTTAGTAGAGTTAGTACAGACAGCTAGCTGTCTGTGTGCTTGGTGGGTCTGCAGCACTAGCCGCATGAAATAGGGGCTTGATTGCTGTAAGGGCACCGGTGAGAGAGAGGGGGGAGAGAGCGAGAGAGGGGGGG
>ERZ1740065.2696-NODE-2696-length-11085-cov-11.601360_pt1 | contig 11085 bp, 9 predicted proteins | sample MGYA00581738_ERZ1740065 | MGnify/ENA primary metagenome ERZ1740065 (study PRJEB43018, sample SAMN04849749) | marine metagenome | isolation source: floating plastic debris | place: Pacific Ocean | collected 2008-09-01 | study: EMG produced TPA metagenomics...
CAGCCATCTCACGCTTCCCGCTATTCTACTATTTCACCTATCAGATCTGCCAATCTGCCAATGCTAACTATCGGAGTGCATCTCCTTACATGTACTACTACTTATAACCAACCTTCTCTCCTCTATGGTCTACATTCCCCTGTCCCCCTCCTACTTTCCGTTCACCTCGCCTTCTCTTCTCATAACTATCATGAAGGTTTCACATAGAGCAGACCAGTACGTTTTCTGCTTGGCATGGAAGACTCCAGCATTATTAATTGAAACTCCGATATGATGATGTGATGTTGCTGTGCTTCGTTTGCTCATCTGTCTCCTCCCTAGATCTAACTGGGCTGTTATAGTGTAGCATTAGATTCGGATGTTCGGAGCTATCATGTCTCACAGGTTGCCAGAACTGAATGCGCAGTTTTCCTCCGTGATATATAGAATTAACTGGTGGATGTTGGCGTGTGGTAACTATGTTATCAGTGAACGGTGTCTATGATCGAACTCATGTGGAGACCCAGATGACATTATAATTGTCTGGGTCTCTTTCATCTTCTCCGCTCTACTCAAGCTGAAATACACTTATAATAAATGAATAAAATAATTTGCTATATATTTGAAAAGCTAAAGTGAAGCGTTGGCTCTGTGGCCACAAGCGGTTACAGAAAACCAATTTGTAACTGGTGCTAATAAAAATGTTGCTTGTGTGAAGTGCAATCAGCTCGAGTTACACACAGTATGTTATCTACATATGACTCATATGTCGAAAGTAGTTGGTTCCTCGCCATCAAACGTAAATCTATAGATCAGTAATATTGGCGCTTTCATAGCTGACAGCCATCCGGATACTGACCTCCTCCTCCTCCTCCTCCTCCTCCTCTTTATTCTCCATCATACGTTCCTTCTCTCTCACAATCCTCAATGCTCATTGAATTGCTATACAAGTTTGTGGATGCGTTGGATTGTGACTAGGGTCAGATAGTAGTACGTTTACAAATACTCAGGTTGCACAGAGGCTCCCGTTTTCGTCCCATCCTCACACAGCGTATCTCATCCAATCCTATGCAGCGCTCTCACCGATGTCTCACTTAGTCACATGAATTTCTCCCGTCGTTGACCAGTGATAGCACGCCTCTCATATCACCTGCTCGTATCTCTCGTAGCACTTGCATCACCATATCACAGCTGGAGTATGCTTTACCCCAAATCTCATGGAAGGTAGTGACCCAGGAAAAAGTTTCCATTTTCAAGTTGAAAATATGATATCATGTTATATCATACCATCAGCTTGTAGCACTGTGCAGCACTTTCGTGTCCATGTCAGCCGAATATAAGCCTTTTATCAGTTAGTGCTGCTCTTCTGTGACTTGACTCATGAATATGAGAGGCAGGTGGATACTGTAGTACAGCACTACATCTCCATGGTGCTTGTTATATATCATCATTGTTCTCTCTACCCGCCTTTACCCTGCTCCTCGTTATACTGGCTGCTCCGCGATGCATGACCGCCTAAGGCTCGACCATCATAGATTGGCAGTCTGTCAATGTTGCCGACTATGGCAGTAAACTACTCCCAGTGGTCTCTACTTTTCAATAGCTATGTTTCTGGGTAGTCTGCACCTACCATCTCTACAAATTAAATTAAATACCGGATAGTCTCAAATCTTTATATCAAATAGCCTCAAATCTTCATATCGAATAACCCCAAATCTTTAATCGAATAGCCTCAAATCTTTACTGATACTTGTAAATTACTCATGAGAAGAAAATCGACTTCGTACCGGACGTTCAGTGAAATCATGGATGAGGAGGCTACACTGCTGGGGTACAGCGTCGGCTACTACAACTACAACTCCGATACTGCCCCTGCGTGACAGTACACGCAACTGTATCATAGAGGCCATGGTCAGTACTACATTACACTCAGTCATTAGTGTAGGTGGGGCTACAGTAGGCAAAGTTATTCAGCCGTATATGTAGGTAGAGGTGACCCCTCCGGCCACGATCTGTGCTCATAATGGAGAAACTGAGCCAAGTAGCCAGGCTGATGGCACTATCAGCAATTGTCAGGACTACACTGATCAACGTTCTCAGGCTAATAACTCGACTTGATTCAAGCTCTTCTGCAATGCTGAGTGTTCCAAATCAGCTGTGTCATTCTGCTACAGATTCATCACCAGTTCAGCTATTAGTGCAGGTAAGGATGGTATCAGCGCAGGTAAGTACGGTAGCAGCACCCAGGCTAATGCTGATATTATACCATTGATGCGGGAGTTACTAGTGTATGCTGGTGAGTATCGTAGTCGATGGGAGACTGATTTAGATGACGATGAGAAATGGTGCTCCCAAAGAGATGAGGATGTTTCAATGGATATCAATAATCTGTGTTCTATTCCATCCCTTAAAGACACCCGACCACAACGGTGAGGAGCTGCGCTGGGTTACTGACACCTAGTCTTCCACAACTAGCAGCCATGTTAGCTCTCAAGCTAGCTCTCTCAGTGATCTACTTGTCATTACAGCAAACAATATAGCGCATTAGTGATGCATTTACACTTACTTTCAACTGATATGTTCGCATGCTTACAAAAGTAACTCTGCTAACAAACAATATCCTCATCCACAGCTGCTGAGTACTCAGTACACCTGCTGAACTTGCCACAATAAACTCAAACTATTTTTACATTCATCTTTATTTCATGTTTACCCCCTTCATTGGCAACATTAAATATCACAGCAAAAGCCAAATTGAGGTTAATTATAGTAGAGTTGTCTACTCCTTGATCTCCTTTGACATCCTGTCGGGTAGCTCTAGAAGCGATAGGCTCTATAGCCGTTGGTCTGTTTTACCAAAATGTCAGAGGGCAGAGGCTATGACACACCTACTGGAGTCACACCTACCGGAGTCACACCTACCGGAGTCACACCTACCGGAGTCACACCTACTGGAGTCACACCTACTGGAGTCACACCTACTGGAGTCACACCTACTGGAGTCACACCAGGGGACAGTATGCTGGGAATGCATAGAGTGGTAACTACTGCAGGAAGGCCTGGTAGCACTAGAGCTGTTCTGCCTCCAGCTATAACTAAATTGGCGCTAAATGTTGAGACTCAAAGGCATTCAAAAGTTCAGTGAAGATTTGTCTCTGTATTGTTGTCCAATTTGAAAATGGAAATTTTTTTTCCGTGGCGCTACCCAGACCCTACCAACCCCCTCACCCTGGGAAACGGCACTACTACGTGGTACCTGATGTAGCACATCCTTGATTTTTACAATTTTTGCTTCGCAAGTATTAGTAGTGATGTAGACACCTGAGACGAGACTGACCTTGCAAGCTGTTTATCAGTTCCTGACCGAGATAAAACAACTCCAAATAATCCCCCCCCTGCAGGAAGCGCTGCTATCAAATGGACATGGGCAATTCAAGGCAATAGCTGGGCGATAGGCAATAGCAGTGCAGGTAGATCTCACATATGCAATAATAATTGTATTTGTAAAGTGAACTTGTTTTATTAAGTGTGAATGAGACAGGAGATGGTGACTGGCTGCTAATTGAGCTGCTATCACGCCAGCCATATCACGAGGAGACGATTTCTTACTGTCCTATACGGATGAAGAATGAGAGCTCATAGAACAAAAATAATGCTAGATGATCCACCTACCGTGAATCGCGTGAAACTAAGCAACTGTTCTGCCGGGACTAGGTCACTGCTGGCTGCAGATCAGCTGCCTTCATGGCTGACTGCTTCATAAAAAAATTGGAAAAAATACTCTGTACAATGAATACATAAAATAGGAACTACTCAATTCCAAAAGTGCTTGTTTCTGATATGGCTAGTAGTATTTTATCCTTGAGGACGTCCTTCGACGTGTAGGAAGGCAAGTCCAGTCTGTTGAAGCATGTGTGAGCTCTGAAAGACACAGTACACACACGGCTGACACCCCGATAGCCACTGACTGCCACACAATAGAACTGTGATTGATTGAGGCTTACCTTGGAAGACTCTCTGGGTTGCCCCATTTCTCGATTGTGAACTTTCGTGGGCCATTACTTCCTCGCAATGCCGAGAAACCCTCAAATGGTATACTCGAAGTCCCTGTGACAAACTAAAACCAAACCTCATAAATCAATGATGATGAACATAGTCGAAGAAGAACGCAGTGCGAATAGCATCATGCAATGCTTTGGTCATCTGTTGCTGAAGTGAAACTAAACATGGTGCGTATCGTACCTGTAGCAGACGCAATCTCTTCTCATTCTCAAACGTCTGCATCACATCCCAGAACCAGGAGATCACAGGATGTGAGTCATAGTAACCTGTAGGAAATGCATAGTCATCACTGACTAGCTCGGAGAAACTCAGAGAAATTCAAATCAGAAGTTTTCTTCACCTGATCGGTACTCCGTGTTGCTTCGCCAGTCCACCACATCGATTTCAGCGGTTCCAGCGATAACCAGTTCTAAATCTTTTGCGTCGAAGACGCTGACCATCTTGGCATCGATGACCTGAAAGATGGAGATTTAATATTTGACAATACATCAGCAGCAGTGTGAGGGATTCGGCGTCTGTTTCGTAGCAGCGAGTTGTGTGAGATAATGACAAGGAAACAAGCTACGAGCGTGATTAGAGTCACAGGCTACCTCATAGAAGCCCCTCATTAGATGTTCCTTCTGCTCATTGACTCCACGGTCTATGCGCCACGACACCATCTTGTCTATGTACTCCTTCTTGTTTCTGTTGGTCACGGTTATGTTCTTGCCATTGGGTTTCAGCTCCCGTTCGATCACCTACAGAATTCAGTAAAATCGTAGTAAAAACAGGTCAAAAACAAGACACGGACTCAACTCCAATGGAGCATGAAGGACGTTACACTGAGAGGCGCAGCTGACATTGGGTGGAGGACACATGTCAACACATGAAACGAGGCGGCAGACTAGATTAACCTGGATGGCCTCTGAGTAGTATCAGTCGGCCCTCCACCCCATCATCATCCACCCGCTATCATCATTGACTAACCTGGCCAAACACCTCCTCGTCTACCGAGAAGGTCAGGTCAAGGCCTGCCTCTGTGATGTCATTGTCCTTCATCCAGAGCAGGCTCTGATGGAATTCAGCGTCTAACGACTCCAGATCACTGAGCACACAAGACCTGAAACAGTGACACAGCCGCGCGGTCAGTCGCGTTGCTGCGCACATCGGAATGATGTTGGAGGCACGAGGAGACAACTCACTCTCTAAGTAGCATCTTGTAGAAAGGTCGCGTGAAAAATGCGTCCATCAGGTACTGGTGAACTATGCAGAGCCCGATCATGCGGCCGGCAAATCGAAACCTGCAGTCAGATATGCGACTCCCGTCAGCAGCCAGTACAGAGATGCCATACGGAACTGAACCGAAGGACAGTATGCGGGTATCCGATTGCATAATGACTGGGAGTTACTAGCCGAATATATTTAGTAGCTGAATTTATTTGCAAAATTGCAGCATTAATATTCTTGCGGCACATTTCAATATGCGTAACGCGAAAATAGATTACAGCAACTGACCATTCAGGCGCATTGTCAACAAATGTTGACATGGGGCTGATCTGTACTGTGTAGGTGTCATTGGCAGAGTACTCAAACAAGCCGTAGTACGGGTTGAACAGCTCTCTTGAAAGGAGGAAGAAGAACTCCCTGGCAGGTCCGCCATAGTCCAGCCTGTGAAATGATGTTAAGGTCACGACCTTAAAGGTCAAAGTAGCCTCGGCGGAAGTTGAGTGGTTTCGTCGTACTCACCCTTCCTCTCCCAGAAAACTGATGAGCAACTTGTTCCTCTGTAAATCTCGTTTGCTGTAGGACATGATCTTTTTGAAAGAGTCTTCCAAGATATGGTCCCGTCGCACCCGCATTCTGTAAGAGAGCATGTCGTGATCTCACGCTAACATCTGTTATCCGTTATCCGTTTCAAACTACTGGCGGGCAGAGGAACTAACTTGATCTTATTTGGACCCTGACCAATTCCTTTGGCTTCGAGTTTGCGCAAGAATGTGCGATATTTCTCTTGGAAATCTCTTTTATATGGAGGGGCAAAGTGGCGTCTCCCAGAAACTGAAATATGAACCAGGAGATATCTTAGGAGTGGCAATACCTACAAGGCGGAGGGGGAGACACAGTGGGGCCGCTGCTAACTAGTCAATGAGAATGTCACCCACATCAGACAAACAACGCGCTGGCAGCGGTACCGCAGTAAATCAATGTCCACACCATACCCAAAATATTAATAACATCAGATAAGCGCCATTTCACACCTTAGCCTAAGAGCACATGCGTACCTGGAGAGCCTTTAGGGGACGTATGCTGCTGTTGCTGATGCTGTTCCTGGTGTGACTTGAGGTGAGCTGGTACGAAGCTCATGATCTCATTCTCAAACATGCTCAGTATGATGGTCAATTCGACGTGATTACGATACCGTCGCAATGCCTGCGTGCCGTCTGCTATGATTGCGTTGATTTTTGTCTTGAGCGATTCGTTCTTCTTCAGAGGCGGGTATTTCTCCAGCAGTACATGGTATATATCAGGTTGTCGTAGGAACAGCACCACTTTCTCATTGTACGCTAGAACAAAGGAGACGGAGGAAATCAGCAGGAAATTGGAATAGACAACTCATCAGACAGATGTTACGATCCAGAGGTAATGGTGGAGTGTGCCTATACACTAACGTACTAGCAGCAGAGATGAATAATGGACATCTGATTTCATACAATGAATACACGTATTCAAGACACATACCAGTAGGGACAAGGTCATCTGAAGTTGAGTCGCTGCCGGCCGAGTCGCTGTTACGATAGCGGCCTCGGGAGAGCGGTATCACCTGGCCTGGGTTCAGCGGAGGCTGTACGATCGGAAGACGAGGGTCTATGAATGTCGTAGTCTTAGTAGAGTGGTCGAGGAAGAATACCTGCGGACGGAATCGATGTCTTGATAGTGCGATTACAAGAGTAGGATTGACCCTAGCTATCGCCACTCAGCTCAGATACGGTTGATGACAGAGTCTATGGCCTAAACTAGAGACAAACAGAGAATGGTACCGCGGTCTAGTTGACACAAGCTTCCCTTCACACCCAAGAACTAATTTTGTATGCATAAAAAACCGATGCTTAATCCCATGACAGGATATCTATAATCCTGCAGGGTAATGGCTTAGTGGGGTTCCCGATTTCACGGTAGGCGCGATAATGTGTCCACGAGGAGAAGAGGATAAGGGATAAACTGTGACTTGCCAGCCTAGACTGACAGCGGATATAAACAACTGCAATCTAGGATTGCGCAACAATACGTAAGCAGGGAGAAGAGCCATGGGGGCCATCCCAAATCAATCAAATCCGAGAGTTGAGAATAGACCAGACGATGGCGATTGACGATACATCGGCGGCAGTAGACTCATATCTATTTATAGATTCGCTGATGCACAAAAACTGTAAAAGCAGCAGACATGATGGAGAACTTTCATAAAGTGACATGATTTTTATGGCCATTGTCTGCGTTGTGACAGACACGCACTGAAGTAAGTATGTAGGGGTAAGTATGTACGTACGCAGTAGCCATGTACTAAGTGGGTGGTGCGCACTGGGAACTGGCAACTCACCTTGCCGCTCTTGTCATGTTTCATCTGCCAGTTGTCTGGCAGCGTCTCGTCGCTGTTGACGAACATATTGAGGAAGTTAACCAAGTCCTTGTTGTGCCAGTACTTGAGGAAAGTCATAGGATCCTTGCGGATCTTGTGCACCATGTGTTTGAGCGCGCTGTTAGAGGTGTACGCTACCTGTGCCTCCTACAGCAGCACACGGAAATCAAGTTGGAATACAACAACAAAAGGCGCTATGCTTTCAAGGTCAAGGTCAAGTAGTGGCAGACTTACGTCACTGTACTGTACCAGTGAGAAGAAATCTGTGCGCGTGAGGAATTTGACGGCTGGCGAGTTCCGGATCACCTCTTCCTTGTTGGCGACGTTGCTGTGGCCAGTGGCGGTGGAGGAGGAGCCTAAACGAGATGACAGCACGTTGACCAGAACGTCGACGAGTTGAACTAGAGCCATATCCATGGTCGACGACGATGCAGCCTGGCACTGACTCAGCCTGATACTGACTCCCTAGTGGAGAGCGAAGCCTGATATATCTCTGTCAGGCTTCAGTGAACAGAGCAGTGAGACGGATTGTTTGATAGTATCTAGGCCTACACAACTCAGGCTTCTAGTTTTGTATCAACAGATGCAGTGTGAAGGCCAATCAGGATGGGCCTGTGAGAGGGTAGCCCCAGTAAACACTTCAATGACCCTGTGTACACAGCTAGAGCAGGGGTCAGTAGTACATAACACAAACATCCCTGCGAGCTTGTATCGACATGTAATTGGGCTAGGCTAGCGCAACAACAAATCAGCTAGGTAGAAAACAAGTGTTTGTAATGTGACACGAACGTAGCATGATATAGGTCATTATTGCACTCTGTGTAGGCCATGTAGGGTAAATAGAGGCTCTCAGTTTGATAGAGGGGGAAATGCAATGAAAAATAGTGAGATAGAGAAGGGAGACAGAGTTAAAAACGGTTGAGGGAATAAGAAGGAGAAATAGGGGGAGGAGGATAGAGGCAAGCAAGAGAGAAAGAGGGAGAAGGAAACTCAGGGTAGAGAAGAGGGAATAGCAGGAAATACACAGAGGGGAGATGGAGGGGATGGGATTGAAAAAAGGATGGAGTATGACGTCGGCACAGTTGCCTTCCCTGTAATAAATTCCCACATAACACTCATCGATAGCTATTACTACAAAGCGGTCTATTCAAACAGGTGGACACAACTCCACATAGCTATTCCGATGACATATTTCTCCATAACATTGTTTGGATGCACATGAGTGAGAAAATAACAAACTGATCACCCTCTCACACATCCTGCGAGTCACAGCCCTGGTATTACAGTCAGACATAGGAAAGCATTGCCGTCGCTGTTTATATGACACAACGCAGGCAGCCGAATGACAGGTAAAGACAACTCTCGATGGCATATGATGAGTACAGTATGGGGTTTGTGACTAATGAGTAGAGATGTAACACAGGATGGTCTACTGTAACACAGGATGGTCTACTGTAGCCTCAGTTTCAGTACAGTCCATATTTCACTGCTCACAACTACGCCAATCATCGCAGCCACAATGTCCAAATAATGCTATTTCATCATCCTGCAGTCTGACTGCAGACCTAGTGAGATCGGCAACTCTACATCCATAACTCAGTGGCCACTTCAACTTCTCAAAATATTTAAACTGTTGCACCAATAAGGGCCTCTAGGTTATAGTCTAATGAGGTGTGAGACCCAGCGTTTACTGATCTCGTGACCATCCATAATTCAACAGCTTTTCTAACGTTACCTGAATAAAACCATGGCATCAATTAAGGAATCTACAGTACGTGTTCATGACTTATTTGGTAATTTTCGAGATACGAACTCGTTTGCTGGAAAAGAAAAGTCTGCATGCTAACCTGATCACTAATTCCTAGACCTGAAACATACGTAAATCACCCACGTAACCTAGGAGTTGTCTTCTCATTGGCGAACATCCATCCATAGTAAGCTGCATGCACATACTTGGTCAGCATCACTGGTGTGAGGATTTTGAGGAGGAAGCAATGATCTCAGTATGTGAATATGACAGAGAGAGAGAGAGAGAGAGAGAGAGAGATGGCTCACTGTCAGGAGGGGCGGGGCCAGCCTGGCTGATGGGCGGGGCTGGTGCTGCCGGCTGTGATGGTTGAGAGGCCTCTGTAGCTGTAGGCGGAGCTCCAGAAGTAGATGATGCTGGCAGTGGTAGAGGAGGCGGAGGCGGAGGTGCGTGATGCCGTGGAGGAGAGAGAGCCCTCTCACTTATTGTGTCGACAGACGCCATCCGCTGTATGTTCTGGTATCTGTAACCACAGTAGCATGGTAACCGTGGCGACAAAATACAGTGGAATACAAGGACCGAGGAAATAGCGATACAGAATTTATCTGACAGGTCAAGGTCAAAGCAAACTGTTCTAATTCACAGAGCGAGACAATGGGGCATAACACTCGGGACTGGGATCGGTGGCATTCTTCCAAACGAAGAGAAGACGTGAGAAACCTGGTCGTGAGTTATACAGTAAAACACAATGTATTGTCATTCTCCATATTCATGTGCACCCAGATTTCTCCTTTCCATTAGCAATATTAAATTTTCACATAGGCATTTTGGCTAGATCATGTTGAGGGGAACTACTTGTAAATACTGCCAATGGGATAATACTACCAGCATAGGACGGGACGGTTCCAGCATAGGACGGGACGGTCCAAGCAGAGGGTGGGACTTACCGATGATCCATGAGCTGCCGGTCGGAGTTGCTGATGCTTGGTATCCGCTGCAGGGGAGGATGGCCCCTCTTGGTAGGTGTCGGTCGATTCCATGTGGTGACTTTGTTGGTGTGATCGATGTAGAATACTCGGCCGTGGGAATCGACCCTGGCCTCCCAACCCTCTGGTAGTGCCTCCTCCACCTCTATGCTCTCCGACTTCATTTGGTGAGGTCTCGAGAGTGATGCAGCCACGTTGGCAACTGTAACAGTAATGGCCAAACTGCGCTACACCAGGAAAATCTTGGATACACCAGGAAAACCCACAGGTATCAGTAACATCTCTCTAATGGAATGATGACATCGGGCTTCCCATTGATAAACGACGGATTCGGGAATAGACCCACCAATCAGTGGAATCAAATGTACTAACTTTACAAGGCATTAACCTTGAGTTTTCCTTGAGTGCCTTTGTTTGTGATAGGAGGGTTCAAATATCACAAGGAAATGGAGAGGTATCTGTCTATCATTAGTCACAGTTAAACCTGCCGACTTTCCCTACTACACTGCTGGTAACGATCACACATAAGGACACAGACTCAGCAAATCAAGGAACAAAGGCTGCTTAGCTGTTGGAATAGGCTGGCCTGCTTGCCCACTGAAGAATGATTGAGGAGAGGACGAGGTGTACTACATTATAGGCAGTATACCTCACTATACCTCGGTATACCTCACTATACCTCGGTATACCTCACTATA
>ERZ1740065.2697-NODE-2697-length-11083-cov-15.149982_pt1 | contig 11083 bp, 8 predicted proteins | sample MGYA00581738_ERZ1740065 | MGnify/ENA primary metagenome ERZ1740065 (study PRJEB43018, sample SAMN04849749) | marine metagenome | isolation source: floating plastic debris | place: Pacific Ocean | collected 2008-09-01 | study: EMG produced TPA metagenomics...
TATATATATATATATATATATATATATATATATATATATATATATATATATAATTATATATATATATATATATATATATATATATATATATATATATATATATATATGTAAAAGTGGAATCATTAGTGGTAGAAATATTTAGCGTTTTCCCAAAATGAGCATAATAGCTAGAAAATAATGTTAGCGTTTGTGGATTGAGGTTATTTCAAAAATAGAGTAGAGATACCTCCTTAAAGAAAAAAATCAGCATCTACAAAGTCACAAACATGCCTACAATCATTGGCAAGGTTTCTATTAACTATGAGATGACAACTCCAAAAGGTTGTCATGATGTGACAACCCTGAGGGAAGTTATGTTGTATTTGTTATTAGTGATATTCTTCAAATTGCTATACCTGCTAAATATTTATCCATGCTAAATATTTATCCATGCTAAATTTTCAGTAAGGTTGTCAATAATGTCTGAAAAAGTTTTCATAGATTATTTGACAAGATAAATAGCTCGAATGCATTCTAAAATTATCTGTACTCAAATAACAACATGCAATCAATGGTTACAAGACTCTTATATATAGAAATATGGCCACCAACGGCAAGTGAGTAACAGACATACATGTAACTACCCATAATTACCCTAGTTGATCAATAACAGCAAAATGGCATATTTATTCGCATGTCAAAATTCAACATGCTCAACACAATTGGTTACCGCTATGAAATCCAGTTCCACAGTTTTGAGACATTTACCATCGTTGGAAGCAGCAGAAGCAGCACAGCCACTATCACTATTGTCTTTTACTATAGCAGCCTCACTCTTCGGCACATCATCACCGCTTTTACTGCTTTTACGAGCTTCGATCTACAACGAGAGACATTCCACTGAAATAATGCCAGAGAGCCAAGGGCTGAAACTGCGGTGTATGTTCTGTTACAGCTATGTACTCCAGTATTCTCTCACTTGAAGTTCAAAGTAATTTTGAGTATCTCTGAAAGTCAACAATGCACCACCCTGGTTCCATTCAGCAGGCTCCTGGCCTCGGTGGGCTTACCAGTGCAAACCGAGATGACCACAAAACCCACCAGGTCCCATAGGGAAATGAAACATTTTCAACTTTCCACCGGCACTTGCCACGTTCCAAGGTGCACCTGCTAAGTGGAGACCAGTGCACCGGGTATTGCTCAATCTGCTGACTCAAATGCTATACCAGTAAAATCAAGGCAATGACTTTCAATAGCCGAACATTCTGTTCTGCTAATAAGAATGTAGCATTTTTTGGCGTGTCTGTTACCAATGTTTGGCGTGTCTGTTACCAGTGTTTTCTGATGTTTTTCTTACTAACAAAGTTGATTAGTTAGTTAGCTGGTCAGCTTTTCTTTTCTGCATAAGGATGTAGTGTGCATTTGATATTTTATCTAGATTTACTGAGATTACTCAGCTTATTCTTGGAAAGCCCATCAAAGATGGATTTCTTGCTATAAATAAAGAAATCACACAAGTATTAGCTGAAATCATAAACTGATGTGTCAAAAAAAGAGAACAACAAAGAAAAACCAGGAGAAGATCAAATTAGCTTGACACTAAACACTGTACTAACAAGTTCCAGTTGAACTGTAGATTAGAATACGAAAGGGGTTCGTTGGTTGGCAAGGTTGACATATTCAGCTATCAACAAATTGTTTTTTTCCCATTCCTTCTGTCATTCGTTGCTATTTTCAGGTGCATCATACTCCAACATACCGGTGTATCATACTCCAACGTACCGGTGTACCACACCACGAGGCTGTATACAGACTCAATATTAATATTGACAACTCATGTACTGAGACTCTGGTAGTTAGCAACAACGATACTGGCGATACTGGCTGTGAAGCAGCATTGACTAGGGACTTGCTTCTTATAAAATGTGATGACTTATGGTTTGAGACTTAGTGACTCGACACAGCTCTGCCTTGACCCCACTCAGGAAAAACCAGGTCTAATAGATCGATGAAACCTACCTGCGACAGATGCTGCTGAACGTCTGGGTCAGCGAGCAGCACTTGCAAGTCATCAGCGTCAGCACCCTCTATCATCTCCAGTATGACGTTATCTGGCAGATCTGATGGTAAGGTCATACTCCTACCTATAGTCAGCAAACTATCGTTACGTGATAAGTCATCAGCACACTATTGTCACGTGACAAGCCATCAGAAAACTATTGTCGCATGACAAGTCATCGATAGGAGTCAAATATGAAGCAATATCCCTATATTGCAGAAGAGGTTGCATACATATTTTTTGACAACTTGTGGGGTCCTTCAAACTTTGTTAAAATGTGTTCTGGTAGGTAATTTTTAAAGCAGAAAAAACTTCATTGTTCTGAACAACTACACAAAATCTTGTTTTGAAAAATACATAGCTTTTATGGAAATTATTGCGCATGCAATACATGCATTATAACTTGGTCCAACAGTTTATCCAAGGATGCGTCCAAGATCTATTGAACATTGTGGCAGGATCACAAGGAACTGTTTCCAGGCAGGAAGAAGAAAATGACATACAGATGCAGCAAATTTCTTAGCACTGTATGAGGACAGGAAAAAGGAGAACTACGGTGGTGTTATGTAGCTACCAGAAGGAACCGGAGGCAAGATTACAGCATACAATCAACACATGCTTGATCAAATCATGAATGTGATGAGGAGTATACTACCTTTCTGCTTCCTCCTGTCCTTCACCGCTTGGTCGAGCTGGTACTGAAGATGTCTGGACAGTCTGCCAGACACAAGGCTATTCAAACTACAGCGATTCCCAACCTTGAGCTACAAACCGAGCGAGAGTTGTCAAACAGTGATGAGAAGCGAGACAGAGTAGAGGTTTGCAGTTGAACCTGCTGGTGATGAGAGGGCTGCTTCGTATCAGCTGATCCCACAGCTGCCTGCTCACTGGATGTGGAGGCTACATCAGCACCCAGCGTGGATTTCATGGGTGTTGATTTGTTAGGTACATGTTTCATGCTGTCTAACTGCATAGGGTCTTTTGAGTTACAAGTTGAATGCAAAAACTCTTGCGCTCCAACACGAGTTTCCATCACCGTTGATTGTGTCCTTTTTAGCTGCTCTCCAGGTTCCTTAGGTTGGACTAAGGTATCAGTATCTGGATTTCTCACCATCTGTGTGCATTTCCCATCACTAGGCTTCACTCTATCATTTCCATATGACTGTGGAGCAGAGCTATCTGAATTTACGGTGGCCAACTGCTGATCATAACGGCTAGCCTGCTGAGACGTAGGGAGCTGTGATCGAGGGAGTTGTGAATACTCAGGCCAGCTAGCTGAGGAATAAAACTGCTTGTTCCATTTTTCTGCACTTTCCTAAATCAGAGGCAATATTATTATAGAGTAATGGTACCTGCTAGGCTTTGCTCATCTCTGGGTAATACAAGACAAATTCACACCTGATATCTGTTACGCCCGTGTCTGATATTGCCGGAATTGTAGTCACAACTACTTGGTTCACCAGAAGCCTGCCATGGTCGGTTGGGTTGGTTTTTATAAGCTCTGCTAGTATGATATCTGCCTGATAATATAGTGAGATATGGTAAATGCGTAGTTCATATCTACTGGGGTAGGTAAAAATAAAATCTTCACTTGCCAGGGCTGTCAGCTGGAGGATGAAATCGGTGAGCATTCCTACAATGTAACAAATCAATTTGATTGCTGCAGTTGAAGTTACACAATACGGTAATAATGGGAACTTTCGTGTGGGCAAAATATTTTGCTTTTGCGTGATCTAAATCATGCGGACATCAAGCTAAAACCTAGAAAACTAAAACTGAAACTAAAGCCAGAAAAATCATGGATGAATGGCAAAATCAGGAAGCTGCTGGCAGATAGGCACCTTGCTCTTTCCCAACACCAACATAACAAGGTTATATCCATCAAGCCCAAACTTCAGTGTGAGATCAGACGGGCTAAACTAATGTATGCTGCTAAAGTAGAACAATCTCTGAAATTTGATAACTCGAGGCAGTCATGGGATCAGCTTAAGTCAATACTTAGCCTAAAGAAACCTAACTCGCAATGCCACCTTCTACTTGATGTATTAAATAAATGCTACACCAGATTCGAGAAATACATATCTCCCCCCAACATCTCTCAAGTCATACAGGACGATCTATCTCCAGTGACAGTATGCTGAAGGCCCTGAAATCTGTCAACATCTGTAAAAGTGCCGGCGGACAATATACCCAACAAGCTGTTGAAAACAGCAGCACACAGCCTATCAGAGCTGCTACGTGACCTATTCAACAACTGTATCTCTCAAGGAGTCTTTCCAGTTGTATGGAAATCATCCACCATCATCCCTATTCCAAAGAACGCAGGCACCAACGAGGCCAAGGAGTTTTGTCCAATAGCTCTCACATCAACATTATCTAAGCTGTTTGAAAGGATGCTGCTCAAGTTTCTCCAACCATATCTGGCTGATACCACCCAGCTTGCATATCAACAACACCGTTCCACAGAAGATGCACTCGCCCATCTACTAGACATAGTCACCAACCATCTTGACATCAATGCAAAGGATCATGGGAGATGTATATTTATAGGCCTCTCAAATGAATTCAATACCATAAGCCCGACAACACTCTGTAATCAGCTCCAGGATACCAGCCTGAATCTAGCAGTGCTCAATCGTATATACGACTTTATGACAAATCACCCTCAGAAGGTGCTGACAAGGCCTATCATCTGCACTTACCACATCTGTCGGAACACCACAAGGTTTTGTAATCAGCCCTTTCTATTTTCTATTTATGTACAGCATATGCCCAAGCCTAGCTCCGGTAATTTCCATCTGATTAAATATGCTGATGATACAGTTTTTATCGAGCTTCTGTCTAAGAATGATGTCTCGCAGATGGATATTGCTGCCCACGACTTGGCTGGCTGGTGTCATGACAACGACCTGTTTCTGAATGTGTCTAAAACCAAAGAACTCTTGCTATGTAATCTTAGAGACAATCCGGTACATAACAGTTTAATCATTGATGGTAATAATGTGGAACAGGTTGACAGTTTTAAATACCTAGGGACTGTTATCGACAAGAGACTAAGATTTCAAGAGCATTCCATGGAGGTAATAAAGAAAGCCCGGAAAAGACTTTACATAACGAAGAAGCTGTATGCCATGCGTGTTTCTGGGCCTCTTAGAGTCCAATGCTACACTACTTTTATTGAGTGCATATTTTTATACCATCTTAGTACTGTTTTCGGACACCCCTCGGCAATGTCTAGGAAGTCTATTAACAGAGTCATAGACCTGGCCGGCTTCCTAGGCGGCTGTGACTTTGATACCATCGAGACAGTATATGAGAGAGTCATGAAAACCAGATGTCTTAGACTTGTCGTAACTGGCCAAACAAACCCTGTGTTTGTATTTGATCAACTACCATCTGGCCGGTATAAATCTGTGAAAGCGAGAGTAAACATCTGATCTGACTGTTTTCTATCTCTATGCGTACGTAAATTGAATAGCCGACTTTTTTAGCCGATGGCAATAATTGTTTTTATAATTTATCTTTTTCTTTTCTTTTTTCTGTTTAGCGCTCAGCAAAGCAAAATATTACTCAGTGATGAGTCAGTGATAATAAACGATGAATGAAAAATGAATGACACTTTGGGGAATTTCCTTGAACATGGAAAATGCGGGAACACAGAAACTCCGGTAAATATATACAGGAAAAGAGAGGAACTACTTCTGGAGAATTACATGGGAATTTTGTAAGTAATAGGTAAGAACAATACTAGGGGAAACCGAGGTATACCTGGGGGAAACCAAGGTATACCTGGGGGTTCAGGAGATGAGCCCTTGAGGGCATTTCACAGGTATTTTTAGGGGTCCCAACTGAAAATGAAAATTTCTGAAGCACCTCCACACCAAAAAAACAGCATCTATACAGTCAGGAACATGCCTAAAATCATCATAGGGTTTCTATTGATAATGAGAGGACAACTCCCAAGTTTTCATGTTGTGACAACTCTGACAGAAAACTTAGCTGATGGTTATAATTAGCGACCGCTACAGTCACTAAAGGTTTCTCTACATCAGTTCCGCGTTTACAGTACAGCAGGTTTGCAACTGAAGCAACAGAACAGATTCATAGAGTCATCTACAACAATACATAGCAAGTATGAAACATGCATTTTCGATAGACAGGCGTATCTACAACCTGCATAGTACTGTAAAAGTTGGAGTTGTCATCTCATACCAGAGCTGTGATAAGTCACTAAGTCTCAAGCCATAAGTCATCACATGTTATAACAGGCAAGGCCCTAGTCAAGTCTCAGGTAAATGCTGGTACAGAATTCAAGTTGATAAGTAGATCGGTTAGGACTTTCAAGTTAGAAGTCAAAATTCAATGACTTACAATTCAAGTTCCGAGTCTCTCAAGTCAATGTTCAAGTCATGAATTATTCAAATCACTAATCTATATTTTTTACAGATTTGATTGAAATAGTGGTGTTATGATCGGATCAAAATTTATCTCATCTTCCGGAAATTTTTCTAGCATACCCTAAGTTCTCTCAAATAAAGCTTAGTAAAGACTGCTTGTGATTTGATAAATTGACTTGAAATACAAGCAAATCAATACACAGGATCAAGTAAGTTACTAGTCGTTAGTAAACTGGTCAATTAAAGTCACAAGTCTTTGATAGCTGCCATCAAGCAAGTGGATGCTGCTAATTTGTGACTCAAGTTGAGTCTTTGATTGGGCGCTTGAGTCCACAGCTCTCTATCATACTGTTGACTGAGAAATTTTTGACTTTTAAATGTGCTTTTTGTGAGGTTGAAAAATTGCAGACACAACTTTTTTCTAAGCACAAAAAATCCCCAGTATACAACACACTACATACAGTATACTGGAATTTGTTTGTGAGGGAATTCGTTAGTGAGGGAATCCGTTAGTGAGGGAATCCGTTAGTGAGGGAATCCGTTAGTGAGGGAATTCGTTTGTGAGGGAATTCGTTAGTGAGGGAATTCGTTTGTGAGGGAATTCGTTTGTGAGGGAATTTGTTTGCGGATGTTCACAATCACAAAAAAATTTCAATGGTTACATGGTGCTCAAAGCAGTTGTAAAATTTTGCAAAAATGTTTCAATTGGAAACATCTTTTTGGCGAAGTTTGCTGGCATTTTAGCAAATATTTTCCAGCACAAGGAGATTCAAGTGTACTCCAGTGTACTTCAGCAGCAGGGGGGCAGTAAGAAGTGTTCATGAATCAATATATTTAGTATGAGAGAATCATACAGTTTTATCACTACTTTTGTTTGATCCCTGCTGGGCTGGGCCCATTTCCGTTGGAGCAGTGAGGGAACTAATGACATTACCAATCACAACAACAATCCGATAGACAGTATGATAAACACAACACCATACATTTACGCTTACTACTATCTCTAGCATTGCTACCTCTACAAGCTGGTAGCTCCATTCAGCTATTCTACCTCTACTTTTCTCTCTCTTCTGCTCAAATTCTGATGTTGAAGGATCCAGCTAAATTTCCCATCACATTGTAAAACTAACCGTGTGCCAGATATCTGTACCAGCCTTATTTCCAGTCGCCTCCTGTGCTCATCAGTTGACATGTGCTTAGCATAGTCTTCCAATCGTCTGAATGTCTTGGAGCAGCACAAGCAGCTATGTGTTGGATGACTAAATTAAACGATCAACACGATGAAGTTGGAAAGAGATAGTGAATAAAAACAAACATATACATCCAGAATATACAGCTGGAATAACAGCATATATGACCATTTCTGCCGAAGTGGACACGCATAGGTACGGACAGCCATAAATACTCTATCAGATCAATCGGTGTCATTACTTACGGGTAGATAGTAGTGAGCCTCACATGATGACTGTATCTATGCAAATGCTCATGATGGGCCTACAATTGTTCCAATTATTAATGTACTCTGGTGTGGCCACTATGCATAACAATCTCAGCCATTTACCGTCTTTGTAGTGAATTCTTCATTACACGTCGTACAACAGTATTTTCGCGGTTCACTCATGACAAACCATGCCAACGTGCACCTATCAATGAAGATACTGGATGAATGAATGTGGTCAATGTGGTGTATGTAGTGCGCTCTACGTAATGATAAAAGCTGATCACCCTAGACAGCATGAAAATCCATTCGGCATTTATATTAGCGGTCACAACATTGGGGGATCACGATGTAGAAACATATCGTGGCAGATCCCCCTCAAAAGAAGCTCCGTTCTATGGATGTTGTGGACGGGTACATCGTATCCGTGGGGTGGTGTAGGGCCGAGGGAATAGAGTCATCACAAAATTACCAAATAAGTTCACATTCACAATGTTTTAAGTTGTGGAGAATCAGACAAAACTACGTGCATCTAGTGACTCGGATCATTATAGTATGGTGCTATAGGGTGTAGTGTATGCATAGGCACAGGTGGAACTTGGTAGACTCACTGTAGCTTGTGTATTCTTATGAGCACAAACTGAAGGTAAACACGTGAGAGTCGTTGAGATATAAAAACGTGAAGAAGATAGACGATCGCTACAACTCTCGATGCTGAGAGCGTAACTCCGGAGGTCCTTGCGAAGGATCCTAGAGAAATATACACGTATACCTCACTCAGGATCTGATCGTTGAATTATCTCCCCGGGGAGATAATTCTATGGATCCGATAATGCGGAGTTATTTCCCCTAATTACGCAAAACACCTTCACCTTTCACCCAGGTGAAGGTCACTTATCACGCCAATCACACACGCGCAGCGATTGTATTTGAGGCTTTTCCTTGCTCAATGAAAGTTCGAGAAAAAGGAACTACTCTCCTGAATAGAGCGTGTCCTCCTACCGGATTCCTCATCTAGCACATAAGGGATAGATAATGACCTCGTCTGAGCAGGTGGGTAAGAGTAAGACATTACAGCACCTATTTTGTTTGGTTTTATTCAGTTGTTTTTGTGATGTGGTTCTGTCACATGGCGTGGATGTTTCACTCATGCCGGTTGAACCCGCGTGGAGTGCGCACCCACGCATGAGGAAAATTTCATTTTCCTGAATTATACTGTCAAGGAAGCTTAATATTATCTACAATTTTGCATATATAGTACTATTTTTTGTGATATTTTAGGCTTTACAGGCTAAGGAGAAAGGCAATGCTGCCTACAAGGCAAAGCAATTTGAACAAGCGCTGTCTCATTATGACGATGCCATCGGGTTGGACCCTTCCAATATAGTTTTCTACAATAACAAAGCAGGTTTGTATATAAAATGTTGTAAAACAAGTAAGCACTAAATGATATTATAGGTACCAGCACCAGGAAGTTTCCACGAGTCATTTTTCTCATATTAGCATGTTGTAGTTCAGGCTCAGTAATATTTTCTAATCAAACAACACAAGCAGTACTCTATGAATATGTATATTCATGGTTTTCGATGCAGCATCAAATACTTTGTTATTATTGCTGTGATATCATGGATGCCCAGGACTTACTCCATGTGATGTGATGCCTACTCAGCAATGAGATGACAATGCAGTACCATGCTAGTACTACCACTAGCTACTGGATTACCACTACCCTAACTCAATGCCTCACTTGGGAGCTGGTGTTTGTCTGTGTTCATAGGCTTATTCCTGTCTTGTGAAAATTGAACAAGGATACCATAGAAAGTGCGCGTAGATTTATGGATGGGACATATAATAGTGATAATGAAAATTGAAAAATGTTCAAGAGTGGTTCAAGAGGCTAGTGGGCTTTATGAACTTCCTTAGTGTTATGTGTAACGGTCCTTGTATGAGGCATGCTTCTGCAGGAAGTTTAATAATCCCTTGAGTTTGTCAGTAATAGGAAATTATAGTACATGAAAATTATTTTGCTTCAGTAAACTGACTATAACGCCAATGTCAGAATATTGGTTGCGGAAGAAAAATGTAATTTCATGCAGATGAAACTGTGATTGGCAGTGACAGAACTGTCTCAGCTTGTTTGAACATTTAGGGAACTACATCTACTGCATTCATGAGATATAGGGTATGACGTGCATGGTACGGAGGAATAGGTTACCGGTACAGTCAGAGAGAAACAGCAGAGGAATAATCATTTTCATGTCATAAATCAGGTGGTTTTAGAGTACGTGAAGATTCAATAAATTTATGAATAGCTTTTCAGGAAAAATGATGGAAGTGTTTGTCTGATTCTAACACGTATGAGCAGCAATGGGAGCTTTTGTCCGGCATTCATGAAGTACTGTAAAAATGGCAATGCGAGCAAGGAAAAAACTCTGGGAGTTGTCATCTCGTTATTGGTAGTAATCCTATGACCATCATGACTATATGGATGCTACTGTTTTGATGGGGAGGTACTTCTACGCAGTTTTTGAAATTGACTCCATCCACAAGCGCTATTATTTCTAGTATTTCATGCTTATTTTTGTTATATTTCCCTAGCTAATATTTCCACTAAGACAGTACCCATTCAAGTTTTGAATACAATAAGCCATAAACATTCTGTATCCCTGTTGCGATGTGTACACCGATACCTTGACCGAAGCAAACTGCTATCAGGTACCATTGTTGTCACAAAGGGGCATGTCAGCTTTACCTGCTATGATTTATCCCAAAACTAGGGGAAAAGAGTGTGCAGCTCCTGAGAAAATCTGATTTATTGCAATTCATCCTGATTTTATATTGCATGCACCGTTAGTTGTACATTTGGAGCTGTGCGTTCAGGTGCCAGGAATGCTGATTAGCATACACTCTTCCATGACTTCTCTATTTCATAATACTGACACACACGGAAATACCACTGATTTTGAATATGAGTTGGGTCCCAAGTTTGGTTTATATGAAATATTGGTGATATAGAATGGTATGCAATACGAATTGAGCAGAACATTTCATCAGCAGTGTGCGGGGATCATTCCCAAAAAGGTAATAAAATGATATTTGCGATGAAACAAAAAGGCTTGATTTCATAAAATGATTCAGAGTATCCTAGTATCATCTGAGGCATATTTTACAAAGAAAAGCCAGTCTTTGCCTCTCTACCCTCCCCCTCTC
>ERZ1740065.2698-NODE-2698-length-11083-cov-13.154697_pt1 | contig 11083 bp, 10 predicted proteins | sample MGYA00581738_ERZ1740065 | MGnify/ENA primary metagenome ERZ1740065 (study PRJEB43018, sample SAMN04849749) | marine metagenome | isolation source: floating plastic debris | place: Pacific Ocean | collected 2008-09-01 | study: EMG produced TPA metagenomics...
CATTTCTCCCCATCTAAGTTTCCCCCCATCCAATTTCCCCCCCCATCCATTGTCCCCCCCATCCATGTTCCCCCCATCCAATGTCCCCCCAGCCAAGGTCCCCCCCCAGCCAATGTCCCCCCCCAGCCAAGGTCCCCCCCCCAGCCAAGGTCCCCCCCAGCTGATGTTCGACAGACTTCCATATGTCAATCTCATTTCACACAAATAGTTTGCACTGCTATATTTAGACCGCAACGTATCTACTTAGTATGCTTTTTTGGGAGCCGGTGCCAAAGACGCCCTGAAACCAGTCATTGCTAAGAGAAATTGCTGAGTAACCGCCACAATTAATTATAACATGTCCAGTCAGCCGATGTCCCCCAGAAAGAATACACGGATGTTTACGAGCTGCACTACCAGCTGGCTCTAATGGTTGATGGTAGAAATATTGCTTACATTTGTTCACCAGGATTTTTGGAGACCTCATCCACTCCTCGGTCATAGGCTGTCGTCAGAAAGTCGAGAGAGCCGTTGTTACCAAAAGCGCCCCATTCTGTGTTTATTACCACCTGGATAAGAGTAAGAAACACTCTCATCATCATCAGCTATTGCAGGCAGCGAGACTGGGAGCAGATACTGGAGAACAGTGGCGGAGATGGTTCTCTACCCGGCGAAGCAAGCGTGATTGCGTAAGCAGAGCGGAAGAGAAGCTGTACACCGCTGGGTAAGCATCAGGCTTTGAATATCGGCAATTGAAAATCAAAATGGCCGATCAATGCTGTAGGGATTGCAGATTAGCTTAGTGGCAGCGGAAGGCGTAGCTGGCGTCTCTTCGTTCGACACTGGCAGTAACGAACATCTCAGTTGTGGCGGGAAGGAGAGAGAATCGTAGCGATGGCGGGTGATAGCCAAATCATCGAAGAAGTACTCAATTCTGGATCGTCAGTGAAGTTATCATGCGTTAGCTACGCTGTTTATGGTGTTATTGCTAGTCTACACAAATCGGGAAATATACAAAGCTAGGGCAGAGGCGTGGGGGCAACAGTAGCTACGCTCACAGAACTTACTCTCTTTGTGGTCTATAAGACATAGATACGACCAATACAGAGAATGGAACAGTGCGGTTCAGGCAGTTGTACATTCACAAATGTGCAACACTTGCTATGCAACGATACCAAGTAATACGCTCGAGTCTAGAGAAAAACCCGATAAGACAACTCCACATAGTAACTTGAGATCATAATCTTACAGATAGAATCAGTTAAAGGGTGTCATGAACTAGTGAATTAACTACACTGTCCATCTCATTACATAACTTTAAATCAGTGACGAATAGCATTGAGGTATGATATATAGGTCATGCATGACCAATCAATGTAGCCGGTGCCTACTGAATGAAAGTTCTATTGATAATGGCTGACTGTCATTTAGAAACTCCATGTTTGTACGAAAACTCAAACTTAAAATCTGAGCACAAATGGCGATCGTTAATTCATTGTGACTTGGCCGATAATTTAATGGTATGAAAATGTGGTCTATGAGGGTTTACTTACGTGTTTAGATGGTTCATTGTCTCCTTCCCATTTCTCCACTCGATCCAACTCCTCCAGGTAGCAAGCGTTTGTTCCTGTGCCTAAAACATGATACGCCAGATGAGCAATCACGTGTGAACCCCGACGCATCTATCGCCTTTTACTATTTCTAATATTGGCTAATCGAGAGATGAAATGGAGTTCAAAATCAAGGACGAAGGAAGATGCAAACATAGTTATGGACGCTGGGAAATGGAGAGACGAGCAGGCAAACGTCCAAATGCATTACCATACACCATCAAAATACTATGATTTTGGGGAAAACACCAACACGCACTGCATTGTAATGAGATTCCTGCATAGAGTTTAGTAATGTTAACCGACTAAAAATAGACGTAATTTATGTAACGATATTTCTGCTGTATGGCAGGCGAGAGAGAGAGAGAGAGTAGATTGTAGTATGCGATAAGGTCGATGCTTGTATTGATGTAACAAATAGTCTATGCCATTCATATCTTACCGAGTATTAGTCCAATCTGACAGCTCCGGTCCACGTGGGCGCAAGCCATCAGAGTGCCCACTGTGTCGTTGATCACAGCCACGCATCGTATCTTGATATCCTGGAACGGAGAGAGATGGCAGATGATGTTATTTATACCGTGTCTAGCCGCCCCACCCCTCAGAAAGATGAAATTCTAATGAAACCACACGAACTGACTAATTATACAGACAATGAGACAAGCTGACAACCACAATTTCTCAAGTTGAAGAATTAAATGTGAACCCGAGGTTCTGCCAGGATACCGGCATCACGCAGCGCAGTCATGACTGCATTAGCTATGCGCAAGTGTCTGCATGTGCCAGGTTTGTTTACGTATCATTCCGCAATGCTAATTAATTATATCCCAAAAATATACAAGATATGGCCGACACGACTTAAAAAACAAATCTCCAATTTTTTTGGAAAAGTTCTTGTGACGCGTCATGCTGTCACAACTGGTTTTATCCAGCCCCGACCAGACGGCTGTTTTTGAGCAGCAGACATCAGGTGATCATCGCATGATGAGCTGATATTCGTAATCTTAGATTTACTCGTCGCACTGATATTTGCTAACTGACCGACGTGAGTATGTAGCGCACGCCGGAGCTGCGTGGGACGTGCCTAGCAACTATCGCTATGGAGCAAACAGTTGCAACCACTCTTCACCAGATCTAGCACAACAAAAACAACTGCCTGCAGCTTGCTCAGGCTAGGCTCAAGCGCGTTGGTCTATAGCGCAACGTGAAGGCCTGAGAGCGTGGCGGCGAGGCTGATTAATGGACCAGTTGCCATCATATACTGACTCCATATCGCTGTAAAAAACACAGTCTAACCTTGGATCGGAGGCACTGGAGTTGGGGTATGCGCAGTCATTGACCAATTGCATTTATCCATGCGCTCTCCGCTTATCGGACAGAGCGTGTTCATGCAAGAGTGCATTCATTAACTCCATCAAAAGATTAGCTCAGGCACTAGTAGCTGACTGCTTAGTTTGCTGATATGCTGCTGATGTCTGCTGCTGAGCGATATACTGACCTGTCGAGCCACTGCCTCCTCTAGAAGAGTGACAATTTCCTCGCCTTCCACGTCCGAGCATTTGAAGCCTTTGGTCCAGTTGACGAGTCGGGACCTCGTCAGGCTCTCTTGCTTACAGGGAAACGAGAATGTGAAGCCCAGCGGCAACGTCTCATTCTCGATCCCTTCGTATATCAGGAACGACTTGATACAGGTAGCTATGTGGTCAAACAGCTGAAAATAAAGAGTTCATTTTAGCATTGCCATCCATCAAACCAAGACAATGGAGAGTGGCAATGGAGAGTGATGAAGGAGGGTGTGCCATACCTCTGAACCACTACCCAGCATGATGTGCTCCGGTACGCCAAATATCTTCGTCTTCAACGACACTTGGCCTCCATTCAGACTTATCAGCAAGACTCGGAAGTTGGTGCCTCCGAGGTCCAGTGCCAGAAAGTTGCCAGCCTCTGCAAAGGGAGCTCATTCATAGTAATTACACTGTTTGTGCACTGAGGGCAAGGACTACACTCCATTCTTGGACAGAGGGAGTAGTAGGATAGCAGGCGATAATGGTAGGCGATAACAGTAGCGTAGAGTGCAGTGTAGTAGTGCATTATTGTCTGCCATTCAAAATATGTTATTTGATCAGGGCTACCACACTATTTGCTACTGGGTTCAATAACCGGCTACAGCCGGTCGAAAACAACCCCAGACTGATGCTCTCGTGAGCCCGCGTGTCTACCCAATGCATGCCCACACACCCTTCGGCTTACTGCAACACTACAGCTGATAGTGTGACCACGAAATTGATATGCTGATGTACATCTGAAATCTGAGATTAGAGGGCCCTAAATAGATCCCACTGAGGCCCCATTTATCTCAATAAGGGCTCAGTGACCCCATTTTACCCAATCATACAAGTTTGTGCATTGCGTCAGTCTCCTGCTGCTGCCCTGCCCATTTCCATGGCCTACCTGATAGGCTGTGATTGATGAATCTGTATTTCACTGCCAGTCACATCACTGCAACCGCAATCAATCAGGGCGCAGTTGAAACAAGAATCAGTTCAGCCGGCGGCACAGCCCAGGGTCACAGGGGACAGACGACAAAGACTAGTACACAAACCTGATCCGTCAGGAAGGGACCTGACGTAGGTGATGTACATTTTGAGATCATTGGATATGTCTGATTTTGAGCGGAGCCCCTTGTTCATGCTCTCCTCCATCAGTTCCATGACCTGCTCATAGTGGCTATCGTCTAACCTCAGAGACTCGAGTCCCTCCTCAACCTGTAAGGAGATAACAAACAGGTATTCAATCACCACACTGCCCACAACTGCCTAAACAATCACCACAATATTATTCCATACAAGAGCGTGACATAAGTACACAGGCGTGTGTGTCGCCATCGGTATTGCGACTCTAGAATTTTACATATGTGGGATTGCATCATGCGAAGCATATTACGCACGTAGATCTAGCAATTCAGACTCCCCACTCTTGAGTCATTCTGACAAACAAGGGGTTCCATTTATTTACTTACCTTTTTCAACGTTTTCAGATCAAACAGCATCTTCACCAAAGCAAAAATAACAAGTTTGAAAGCGTATTTAAAGATTTTTTTCAACCAACACTTTCTAGAAGGTGTCTGTGAGTTCGAGTGCTACCCGGACTTCAGCAACCCGGGAGGAGACTGTTCTCAGAAGCAGATTCCTGAAACCTAAAAACCACATTCTTATCAAGAGAACGCATGATTGGTCGAAATGGGTACACACGCAGACACGCCTTCGAGATCTGACCAATCATAGCAGCGGCTCTTGTTCAAAGGAGCCGAGACGAGTTATGGGGCGACTTAGACTAAATTCCTACAGATAACCCGCTCTAAATGTCGCATTATCATGAATGTAGGTTATGACATTGTCAATGTCAATGTCGATCAACAACATGTCGGTAGCAAAAAAAAGAGCACGTGGAGAAAAATCTAACGATAAAGCAGCAAAAGATGTCCCTCTGAAAGTGGCAAAGACTCAAGCAGAAAGTGGTGAGTGATACGTGAGATAGAAATTTTGAATTTTGACTGAAATGCTAGGTATTGAGTGAGGAATGCAACGATTGAACGTGTTTGAAAACCGACGGATTCCTGATATACGTGACCATTTTAGGAACAAAAAAGAAAAGCGACAGTAAGCCCGCTGTCAAGAATGGCACAAAAAAGACTGCCGGAGCTCCGCTTAAGTCCAAGAAGAAAGTTGGAGTGAAGTTCAGCAAAAAAACTGAGAAAGGAAAGGGTAAGTAAGGCATTCCCTTAATGCGCTTGAACCTATTGGTTATGATCATTGGACGGGACTATTGTCGCGCAGAGATCATTTTAGTATCCTTTGATTACTGGAATTCATGGCTTGATGGCACTGTCTTGTGATACGTAGCCTTACTACCGCTGACGAGTTTATCAATTACAACCAGACAGCAACTCATTTCAGAAAAGCCAGCGAAAACTAAGCTCAGCAATAAAGAGGCACACCAAAAGATTAAAACCTTGAGAGAAGAGCGGAGAAAGAGTGATAGGAGCCATTATGATGTCACTGTTGAGATGAAACAGATCTGGGAGGATTTAAGGAGACACGATCTACCGAAAGATCAGCGAATACAGCTTTGTGAAAAGGTAAATACTGGTACTATATCCGTCTACTCTTTGCTACTCATCTGTATATTTGGTTACACTGTTTTTTTGTGTTCCAGGTTATGACGCTGGTTCGTGGAAAAGAGCGTGATTTTGTCTTTGCTCATGACACAACAAGAATATTCCAGACTCTTTGTAAATACGCTACAAAAGAAATAAGGTCTGAAGTGTTCGAAAGTTTAAAAGAGTCGATATTTGAGATGACGAAATCTAAATATTCTGTGTTCTTTGTGCGATCACTGCTGCGTCGTGGAACAAAGCCAGAAAGGGAGTATATTATAGGTGTGTAACAATTACGACTACTGCAATCATGCCATAGCTTTATGTTGCCTATGATCACCCTTTGTATTTTTTTCTGTTCTCAGAGAAGTTGATGAATAATGCTCGTCGATTGATAACTCACAAGACAGCTGGTCCCGTTGTGGAGTTTGCCTACAACGAGTACGCTAACGCTAAACAGCGGCAAGCCTTTGCTCAGCAGTTCTATGGCCCGACTTTCATCTTAAACAAGTCGGGCAACTCCCAGTCTCTTGCAATGGTCTGTACTGCTACACCACGCTTGGCTGTATCTGAACATAGTTTCATGTGCTGATACTTGATTTCTAGCTGTTGCAAGAGAGACCGGAGAAGAAACAGCCAATTCTCAGGTACATGAAGGAAGCTTTAGACGGTATTGTTCGTAAGGAGGCTCTTGGCTTCACTTTCGTACATAACCTGCTCTTGGAGTACATGACATACGCAGATGATGTTGAAAAGCAGGTAAATATTCCTCCTCTTCATGCCGGTTTCAGCGTTCTGTCAGATTTCTGTACTGTGAATAATCCGCGGTAGGAAATGGCTGAGACGCTTCAGGAGCATGTGGCCCACATTGCGCACACCCGCGAAGGCGCCAAAGCGGCTGTATATGTAATGTGGAACAGTTCGGCCAAGGGACGTAAAGCCATCCTCAAACAGATCAAACCTTTCCTCGACAAACTGCTGACAGAGGAGTATGCTCACCTCCTCCTGCTCGCCATCTTTGATTGTGTGGACGATACAAAGCTTGTCTCGAAGGTACCATTGCCGCCGCCGCGCCACATAACCTTGACGCTAATGTCACTTTTCAATGTCGGCTAGCGATGATGGCGATTAGCATATATGCATATTGATTTCTATCTGGCTGCAGCTCATAGTATCTGCTGTCTCTGCCAACCTGGCTACATACTTGGACGACAAATGGGCCCGGCATATTGTCATGTACCTGCTGAACTGGCGCGACCCATCAAGCTGCAACAAAGAGGTCAGGGACTTTCTGTCTATTGGTGACAGCAACCCATCCAGCAAAAAGGACAGCAGCAAACGGCAGGCAGAGCTCAGGGAAGAGGTATGTATTCCATGGCTGTGAGTGTTGGGAGAGACTGCATCAGATGTGGCTTTTAATTCGTCCATTCTCGTTTCAGCTGCTACCATCGCTTGTGGTGTTCGCCTCAGAGAACCTAGACAAGTTCTTCAATGATACGCAGCTCACCATCCTGCTGGGAATGCTGTACCGGTACGCTGCAGACAGTATGGGAGCCGTTACAGAGACGCTGGCGAAACACTGCATCACCGTCTACTCGCCTGACATTGGCCACGTGTTAGATAATAAGCCTGTCAAAATTACTGTTAGCAGAATCCTGAGGGGCGAGTCTGGGGGTACGTCTGTCATCAGCTGAATCCAACTATGCGTCTCTGTGTCAGCACTCCTGCTGACTAACTGGAAACTGGGTCGTTCTGCATTGCATCTCTGTCATTTAGGTGCTGTTGCTGCTGTATTCACGGAAAAGTTGACAGTGGATGTCATCCGCTCATTCATCACACATGAGGCAGGCTGCTACCTGCTAGCAAAGTAAGTGCTTTTCACTGCAGCAAGTTATTCCCCTCTCCCACTCCCTGCTCTTCATCTCCCTTCCCCTCTCCATCCACTCGTCCTCTCTCTATCCCCTCCCTTCTCTTTCTCCTCCCTTCTCATCCCCTCTATTCCTCCCTTCTCCTTCACTCAATTATCTCCCCTCTGTCCCTTCCGCTCATTTCGCTCCCTCTATCACTTACTGTTAATACTGGTTTCACCTCCATATTTTTATCACTCTGTACTCAACCTGCTACCATCTGGTACGCCTTCAGAACTTGCAGTTTGTTGATAACTTTGTTGGGTTTTAGTGTTCTCTCAGCCTGCCCTCACACAGCTGCAAGAGCTTCACTAGTCAAACGCATCAACAGTGTCGCTTCAGCCCTCAAGGAACATTCCGACGGTGGGAAGACACAGAAATTGCTTCTTGAGCGCCTGGCAGAATAGTTTGATTGTTAATATGATATATTGTTAATATGATATATTGTTAATAAATTTAATTGATTTTATTTATAAAAACTTTAATTCTGTAGTTGAGAAGTTATATTGTTATTTTTGGGTAGGTACCTCAGTTTTGCTTAGCTTTTCTAAAGTTTTGTTCAATTGGACACTTCTGAAAAATCACGCTGTGTTCGGGCAGACTCGGAGGTTATAAGGTATTTGGATGGGCTATACTGTTGCTCCATCATTCTTATTACAGCTAGTTTTCACTCCTTTGTGGCAGTTGTTCACATGTCCTGTCCCAGTTATTCAGTTCGTCACTCGGACCATGTAGTGTCTGTCATACATTCCCTCTTCCACAACCAGCACCACTTTCTGGAGAAGGAGAATTAATCAATGTGATGTAGCTAATTTACATGGATAGTCATGGTTGATGCCAGAAGTGTGTCATATCTTGGCCAGCTCAGCCAACTATAGTTGCCAGCAGAGTTTACAGGAATTCATATTGAATGGATTTCATTGAGTTGAAACAAGTCTGGAAGTAAATTGGGTATATCAGTACTTTAATTGCTGCTGGACAAGTTAGGATACAGAAACCACTGGCAGCTGAAAGGAGCTATGATTTGGCAGTGCTGGGTGGTTGAAACCGGCTTCTCTTCAATCACTATCGCCACGGGCTTCCTCTGGGTCGAGAGAGATATAGCGCAACACAAATCTGCAGCATTAGACTCCTATCATATCTAAAAATACATGGTATGTGGTACTGTCTGGCGTTTCAGGGGTACACCTTTGCCTTTGCAGCTGAGCGATCAATGGATTTATCGGGGTGGAAGATGTACGTACATGCAACCACACTTCGGCTGTCCCCGAGTGTTTTGGAGTTGTGTTTCCTTTTTCAGCGATCCCGCGGTGTGTGCGCAAGCGTGATCACCCATCAGGACAACAAAATAACGGCACGCACCTGAAGTAGTCGACAAGATAAGTGTAATTCGCATGTACGATCGAGTCATTCAGGAGACCAAGGTGTAATGTATCGGAGGAGCACTTAACCTGAATCTTAACAGATTGAAAAAAAGATTCTGTGGTACTCGAAGTAAAATGAGTGGCCCAACCGTACCCACTGCTGTGACCGCTCATCCAGACAGCTCATCAGCGGTCACAAACCAGATAGCTGTACCTCCAGGTGCTTTATCGATATACGACGCGTGCTCAAGTTTATACAAAGATCAACCTAATCCACTTCAAGTTACTGCTGTCCGCAAGTATTGGTGAGAACCATCAAGTATTGCCGTTTGAATGTTAACACTGTCATGAGTATGTAAGCCGACCTTACCATACATGCTCTCGCTGGACGGCTAATCACATTCCCTCCCTCTCATTCCACTTGTTGACCAATTTCTACCACTACACGGCTTGTTTTACTGAGTAGCAGTGCTGGTGCAGCAACGGTTCATCTGCACCATTAGTTTTTATTGTTCCACCACCAGGACACTTTCTGATGGAGTGTTTACTGTGATAAGAATTGGCGGTGTCTTTTCTTTAGGATGGATGGTGGCCCAGATCCATTGGACTATATATCCATGTACGCAAACGCAGGTGATCAATCACGTGGTATACCTGCACACTGGCACTATGTCAGCCTGGGCCTCTCAGATCTACATGGCGATGGTAGAGTGCATGAGTATGTTATAGATCATTACTCCACATGGTAATAGTACTACTATTGATTCTTTACCTTATCCCAAAATGATGTTGCATATTGTAGACGAGCAGGAGCAGATGAAGCTAGTGGTTATGGCTTTGAACTGACATTCCGACTAAAGAGAGAGAAAAAAGACACAGCGCCCCCTACTTGGCCAGCTGTTCTCATGCAGGCGTTGGCTCGCTATGTCTTTCAATCAGGTACTGATGCGACTTGCCTCTATTTGTCTAGCGTTCTCTGTAACACCTATATGGCCAAGTATGAAATATTTGGTGGCTTTACTTCAGATAACATTCTACAAGGAGGCGACCACGTCTCATGGCACGCTCCACTAGACCAGACTGACTCTCGAATCCAGCACATGCTGATGGCTGAAGATGCACAGTTATCGCCCATAAAGACACCCTTAGGCTACGTCAGCTTCATCCAAATAGTGGGAGTGTGTGCAGAGGAGCTCAAAGCTGCCCAGCATTGGAACGGACCCGGTGTCCTTGAACTCCTTCGCAGCATCTCCGTGTAAGCTGCCGCATTAACTTACTCTTCATTATTTCTATCTGAATAATACTGACGAAAGTAAGGCTGCCTGATGAAATGCTCGTAAGACCACCACACAACACATCGCAATTTGACAACAATCAGAGTTATCTTCTCATTTCTATGCACTGAGGCAATTGATATACGAGAACTGGAATAAGTCTGTTACAATCAGGTCTGGCGGCCCGTGGCTGATCACTGATATGAGGCGAGGAGGGACGATATTCGAATTGGACCCGCATCTACAGGAGAGGTTGGAGCAAGGTGAGCAGGATGTTTACTTAGTATCCTTGACGACTGCATCATGGATGTGCTATATGTTGTGTCAACTTTCACTGCTTCAGGCATTGAACAAGAGGGCTCCAATCTGAGTGGGGTCAGCGGCTTCGTCGCCTGGCAGGAGATACCAGATGGCAACAGTAGGCCTGATGTCGGCTCCCCCAACAAGATGGCTGATGGAGAGGCGTCTCGACTCTCCACTTCGGGTAACGTTATGTTCCTCCTCCTCTCTCCCCCCTGTCTTTATCCTCCCCTCCTTTTCATATCCACCCACTCTTCTCCTTCTCTATCCTCCCCTCCCTTCGTCTCCATTAACTCTTCCCCCTCTCTTCCTCTCTATCCTCCCCTCCCTTTGTCTCTGTCCACTATTCCCCCTCTCTTCCTCTCTATCCTCACCTCCCTTAGTCTCAGACCACTCTTCAAAACGAAAGAAAGACGAGAAAGGAAAAAATGTAAAACAAACAGATAAACAAAAAAAAAAAAAAAAAAAAGGGGGGGAGGGGAGGGGGGGGGGG
>ERZ1740065.2699-NODE-2699-length-11082-cov-11.727941_pt1 | contig 11082 bp, 13 predicted proteins | sample MGYA00581738_ERZ1740065 | MGnify/ENA primary metagenome ERZ1740065 (study PRJEB43018, sample SAMN04849749) | marine metagenome | isolation source: floating plastic debris | place: Pacific Ocean | collected 2008-09-01 | study: EMG produced TPA metagenomics...
CCCCCCCCCCCCCCCCCCCCCCCCCCCCCCCCCCGCCGCATCCAACGAACAGCAGGAGACGCAGACCGCTGAACTCTGTTTGTAGCTCTCAGTTCCAACCAGTGTCAGTTAATGGCCTGGCTAGCCTGTGTTCCTTTGCCTTGCTGTCGGGTGATGGGGACCTAGCCTCTGCCGCCCTTCAGGAGCTGTTCGGCTGCAATGATTCAGACTACAACAGGAAACTGAAGGCAAAGTTTCAAAGTTACTTCGCTGTCTTACAGGTATAGTAGTGGTAGTGGCTGTTTCTATTTTCTGTTGGTGCAAATGTACTCACTATATCCCTATACCCTACATAGGGTGATATCATGGCAGCGAGAAACTATCTGCTGAAGGCCATCCACTGCTACCCCGAGGACGCTAGCCTGTACCAAGAACTACTGCTGCTTAGCCTGAACCAGCCACTCTGTCAGCATCAACCAGTACTGCGACTGTCCCGCAGCAAAATCGTCTCCAGGCGTCTGGTAGCCATTGGCTGCTTAATGACAGCAGATATTAGAACTAGTCTGAGAGAGGCGCAGGCGGCAGTGCACGCAAACCCAGGTGACTCACTGGTGCCATTGTTCAGATGTTTCACCCAATATTAGCCACCCCCCTCAATACTGGAAGCAGATATGATAGCGTTACCAAAATACAGAAATTCGAAATTTGCGGTACTCCATGCTTCACCCTACTCCATGGATGCAGAGTGATTTTCTGGGTAAATACGAACATTTGTGGTCAGAAAGCGTCAAACGGTTGCATTTCCAGCAGATATGGACAGTATATCTCACAGCTGGCATTGGAACATCAGAGAGCCAGCATCTCTGATTGGGTTCAGATCTTTGATAATTGGCCAAGCAGTACCTAATATCATCCGGGTTCACTACTTGGGACATCTTTCATCCTGTTCCTTCATTGCTCATGCTCAGCATCCCGTTTGTAGGTGACCAGAGCAGCTGGGTGTTGCTATCGGCAACTGTGCTAGCATCGTCCATTCTCCAGCAGGAGGATAAGTTCTCCGACTTTCTTTTGTTGTCTTCACAAGCGTTGATCAACACGCTAACATCTGAATCGGGGGACATAACTCCCAAACTAGTCAGCTGGGCTGTTGAGTTCAATGCCTACGTCACGATGTCATTCGATGAGGGGAATTTGGCAGCCATTTTGGACCAGGTGGGCAGGTGTTCTGATCTTTAATATCATTCAGTACAACTACAGGATTCAGGATCTGTGTTGGTCATTGCAGGCGGTGCAGATTGTTGGCGAGTCAGACTTCCTCGGCGCCCTACGAGCCTTCGTCATTGGCAACGCAGAGAGACTGAAGGAGATGATCGACAGCGGATCTGACCACTGTCTGCTGATACAGCTGGTACATACCACTTACACATACCTACTACCACTTCCTATCTTCAATGTCTCAGTGCTCTCATGGACTGTCTGCGCTGTTTACCACACAGATGATCGCTAAACTGCTCATGTCTGCCAACGCATCTCCAGACAGCCTCATGTCCTGCCTGCCAAACAACGACCTTCACCTTCTTATTGCCAACCAGTACCTGAGGCTATGTACCAACAATGTAAGTATAGAACTATGTCTGTCCATCCCTCCCTCTCACTGCAGTGGCAGGAAAGGGCCACGGTTTGAATTTCACCACAGAAAATTCATGGCCAGCAAAAATGTTTGCTACCTGCTCCGTGATAAATTGACTTTGCAAAAAATAGCATAATATTAATTCTACCCCCTTGTGCTGACACTGCCGGGTGAGTGGGCTGGCCTGTACAGTGACTACAAGTCAATAAACGTGTGACTGACACATTCTAAATGCATCAATGATAACCTTGACCTTGCTGTCATTTCTTACAGAGTCAGAATACTAGTGAAGAGTTTCTCAGCATCCTGAAGAATGATGATTCCGCGTCAGCTATATTCCTGAAAGCCTTCTATTTCCTAGTTGTCAATAGTAACCAAAGGTAATATTCATTAGGCATCATCTTATTGGCTGGGGGAAATGACAACTAGTGTAGCGGACTGTTTCATTGGCTGATTCATGGATGGGTACTAGTGGTTTTAGTGATGAATGACTTGTAATAGACAGGGAACCATTCCCCCATTGTCTAACTCCTATCTTCTCTATCCACATGTCTATTAACTAATGGTGAAAGCTCATGATGTGGCTCTACTCCTTACAGGTTGGCGAGAAAGCTGTTTAGTTTGACTGTGAGTGCTGATGAGAGTGGAGGCATGGAAAGAACCAGCATAGCGACATGGACAATGGACATGGAAAACTCAAGCCGAAACTAGGTCTATGTGAGAACATCCAAATTTATTGTCAACTTGGAAAATACAACGGATCCATAATTCTGTCTAGGATTGATTAAAACTTGTTCAAATAAATAACTACTTTGACTAGGACCTAGAGGTATGCAAGCACAATACGCTCATCAATAATGAATTGAGAGTGGTAAATTATAGTATTTTTGTCCACGGGCTTGTGTACGCTGTTGAGTCGTCCATGGATCGGTAGGCTACAGTTCAACTGGCTGTCTCCTAGAGTTAGGTGGCAGTGTGTAGTGTTTGTTATCAGCGTCCTGGAATGACACGGTATTCCTGCCGCTGCTGGCATACATTTCCTGCTCTGGCAGACGTGACGGTGGTATGGCAGCGCCTGCTTCATGGCTTGTCTGAGAACTGTAACTATAACGACTGCTTGATGTGCTCAACACCCGTCGATGAGGCGGAGTGACGTCGCGTTCTACGGATGACCTTGACACCCGGTCCTCACGATCGATAGATATACGGTCGTATTGTGTATTTAACGGTTTATCAAGATCATTTAGAATGTCTCCCCGTCTGTCGTTGGCGCGATTGGATGACGCAGATCGGCGTTTTATATGGAAAAGCTTACGAAGGCTCCCACCAAACTTTTTCTTCTGAGGTGGTGTGGAGCCAACCAGGTTAACGCTGCTATTGCTGCTAACAGCGCGACCTAAAATCAGCAGATACATCAGTCGGAACATGTAAACTCTTGAACTGATGCATTTCAATAAACCATATTTGATTTGCAAACATAATTGGGGCTTCATTCCTTCTTACCAGTCACTCTGTGGTACACAGTTGAAAAATATCAAACTGCTGAGCAAGAGATCATTCAGAGATGTCATTACTGATAGTATAGAGTGAGTTCCTAGACTCACCATAGTGAGAGGGTGGGTTCAAGTATCTGTGTTCATCTAGTCCTGACGACCGCTCGATGCTGTGCGATCGCGGCTTCTTGTCTTTGGTGCGCGTAAATCGCTTCTTCAGACTTGACAGACGCGACTTGCGTTCCGTCTCTATAATGTGTAACACTGGTCAGCAGTGCTCCGACACAAAAGCTGTGATGTCACTGAGAAGCAACGGCAAAGATATTTCCTAAGATGGCAAAGCTTTGTAAGGAAATCAGGAGTTTTCCCACTCCATTTTTGGTGTAGCAATAATTGAATTGCTGTAAACTCTTTTTTCCAATCACAGCGAAGCATTCAGATATTATAGGCTTTCCATGGTGCAACAAAACGTCCACGTCTGCACATTGATAGAGTCAACGTATTTTATCGTCGAGAGCAAGTCCGCTGAGGTGATTCTGCTTGTACAACGTGGACATATATGCGCACGCGCAACGCACATTCTTACTCCCATTTCTCCTAACCTTTCCAATATTTCAATATTCATTTTAACAAATTATGATGTCCACCATATTCAGTGGACACGTACATGGAAAGATGACCAGCTATCGCAGAGATGAAGTAGCTATCAACCCGCATCGACTTCAGTTGCATCATCGACTTCAGTTGCATCATCGACTTCAGTTGCATCATGGAACGGCTATATATGATATTACATATACTACTACCTTGCAATATCAAACAAAAGAGTCTTGCAGTGAAATAACGGCTGAACGTTGCTGATGGTGGTGGTACAAACCTGGCTTGGATGGCGTCCTGCTATCACTGTCAGCTGTGTGATTAACTGATGGGGGACGAGATGTTTCCGAAAAAGACTGAGGTCTTTGCAGTGGGGCGGGTCCACCACTGCCTCCGTCATCAGACTACAGCAGAGACAGCAGGTGTGACACCAGTACAAGACACGACATGAAGTGCTGCCAGTGCGAGGAAATGGGGAAAGGTGAGCGGACATGCAGTCACTGTGTCACTGGTGAGCAGAAGAGTATCTAGCAGAGACTCACAGCCCAAGATTGGTCACCATAGCTACCGTACAACAGCATGAGCGAGAGAAATGACCCGTGACACTGGGTGTTTGCCACAGGAAGTACCACGCTCATACAAAAGCGCCTAAGATCAGTCACCTCTCCCATAAATCTGTACTCACCAGTGACTCGATAGAAGCAAGTGATACGGGTGATGACGCTACGGGTACCTTTCAATCGAAACAAAAAAACACGGTACACTAGTTAGGGTGTGAGGCTCACCAGGGTGGGATGGTGCGAGGGGCTAGCAATGACTCGCATGCAATGATATAATACTAGAGTAAATAATACGCACTCTAGAGGCAGCGGTGATTATAACAGTAGTAGACTTGTGGCCGGCTGAATTGGGTTTGTTCGCGCGATCCTGTATCTCCTTCATGACCACGTCTGTCACCGATTGGTTCGGGTAAACGGTGATGACTTCTGGAAATGAAATGGGTCGACATGCTGAGGGTAACGTAAAATGGCGCTGGCGCCCTCTTTCACTCACGAGCTGCGAAATCGGTCGATCGATTTTCACAGGCAGCCATGAGGAACGGCGTCGAGTGACGGCCATGGCGAAAAGCTTTCTCTTACGCTCGTCCAATGTGGGCAGACTATTTCTCTTACTCTTAGCTATAAATTCAACATACTTGAAAAATTAATATTCCAGAAAAAGCAATTACATTCATCACCAGTATGGCAGTGTGGGTGAGTGTGAGCTCTGAGAATATCGATAAAATCCCCAGTTGGATTGTGAAGAAGTCTAACTTTGGGAAACAGACGTGTCTCATCATCTGGACTAGAGAATCAAGAGCGGTCCATATGCGAACATAACTGTTCATAAAACACTACTTTAGCTGTGACTAAAAGATACTCTTGTTACTAGAATGAAAAAGTTTGATTCTCTATAATAAGAATAGTGGTGCGGCCAAATGGGGACGAAGGTGATTCTGATTTTCCTATGAGGCTAGACATCTTAGTAAAAGAGTCTTTGGCTGCTTTATACATTATATAGCTCAAAAATTGTATAAATAACAAAACAAGGGTCTAACAATATGGCTACTGTCATCCGCCGCTTTATATTACTTCTTACCCTCACAGTGACCAGAAACAGAAGCAAATGGGAGTTATCTCCTCACATAACAAAGCAATACTGTAAAAGTGCAAACATTAGCGGTAGAAATATTTAACACTTTCCCAAAATGGTGCTAGTAGCTAGAAGGAATGTTAGCATTTGTGGATGGAGTCCATTTCAAACATAGAGTAGAAATACCTCTTCAATGAAAAGAATCAGCGCCTATGAAGTCACGAACATGCTTACAATCATCAGGGAGTTTTCTATTAACTATGAGATGACAACTCCAAAAAATTGTCACAATGTGAAAACTCTGATGGAAACTTAGTTGTATTTATCATTAGTGATTTGAAATACTTTTCCACGCTAAATGTTCTCCTTTTACAATAACTCGCTATCCTATATTTTGCAGTACTAGTTACATCATTATGTGGAATCGTTTCCCCATGTTATTGAGCGCAACAAACCATTACCTGTTGACGAGTCAGGTAGGTTGGCATAGTTGGAAGGCAGGGTCATCTGTACTTCTGCCTTCTCCACTACAGGTATAGTTGACTGGTCTGTCATTCCGTCTGCTGGCAGGTCTCTCTGCACAAATGTCGTCGTCTGCATGACAATGAGACAACCAATCAGTATCAAGATTAACTGAACGTCTGCACACAAGTTCAAGATCATACACATTCAGTAGAACAAAACTGAAACCAACGCATTTGCCTATCGATTGGAGTTGTCTTCTCTACCACTTATACACAATCATCCACCGAGCGCAGTAGCGCTGGCTTTATGTGCTTTAGGATTGACTGGGATATGACCTTGATTAGTTTGGAGCCGCTGTCAGACGTTGATGACACCACACTAGAATTGGCAGCGTGAGGCACAGCAGATTGGGTGTCAATGGGGTCTGGTATGATCAGCGGCTCGACTGACTGGGCGAAGACATCGTCATAATGGCTGCTGGGAGGTTCAAACTCAGCCGAGTCAACAAAGAAACCCTGCAGCAGACAGAACGCACAACTAGCTTCATTGCTTATGTAGTGAGTAGCAGTATTCGCGGGTAGTGCGCAGGTACCTCGATTGTAACGGAACCCGAGGCCGGGCTAGAGAAATCAGATCTGCTCTCCAGCGGTAGCACCATTCTGATGCCATGGTTAGTTCTCAACGTCTCCAGATCAACACGAGCCTCTCCGAGGCAGATGACAATACCCTCTAAATACAGAAACATGTGTACAGTCATATGCTACTATGAGAGGACGCCGTTCAGATCATCGGGAGGTGTCTGGAGCTCACCCTCTGATTCGTTAGCCTCTCTGTACACCCTAAATGTTATGACCTTCGTCTGAACTCCAAGATCGCTGCGAGTGAAAAAGATAAAGTCAGCTGTGGTCTGACACGACGTCATGGCGCAGACGTGTTATTCACTGCAGCGTCGTAACGTGAACCGTAATCGACTTACGGTAGCGAGAGATAAAATAGGCAATACTTCACACATCAAATAGAAATAAATGCCCTAATAGAGAGAGAGAGAAATAGTGTGGGCAATATTCGTTAAGCAAGTCCTACTATTTTTCTATTTTCATAGGAAGGCATCACATAGTCAGCTCCTACCATTACAAAGGCAATATGCATTTGCCTCTTCAATTTCACAGAAGGAAATAAAGTATCTATGTACACCCACACTGCTTCCAGACATCAATGTATTGCATCTACAGTGTTAACAGCCCAGCTCATTAGGGGTGTATTGCTGCTGTACTTGGAGTGAGAGAGGGGGCCATTCATCATGCGCCCTGTATACATGTGTTGTGTTTATGGCCAGAGATAAGCAGACAGCCCACAGCCATTACAACTTACAAAAGGAAGTGCTCATCCCAGTAGGGGTTTACTGTGTTCTTCACTACACTGGTAGAGTGTACTTGAGCCGGCTTATCTATCTCCACGGTGCAGTAGGCGTCGATAGCAGCTGAAAGTAAACTGCGATTTCTTGGTATATTTCAGAAATGGCAGTGAAAGCAGCAACTCAAAGCAGCGCTGTCAAAGTATATAGATCACGGCAGCAGTATACTGATAAAACCAAGAAAGGAGCTTGAATGTAAAAAATGTGTTGCCATGGCACTGGGTTGGTGGGGGACAGGGTGTCGGTTTGTTACCCGAGAGGATCCAAGCGTTAAGACCTCTGGCGTTCACCACTTTCACTACGTACTGCTCATGAATAATCACACCTGGCGGACAGAGAAGCTACTGACATTTCGTTTTCCCGGTGGTGTAAGCAGCCCTGCCCACTACTACAAAGCACTCAAGACAGAAGTAGAGAGATGGAGATGAACGCTGGACAGTTGGCCACTTCATCAAACAACCAATTATCTGGCTAAAGTGCCTCGATGATGAGTGAGTAACGGCGGCCTGTTTCAGATTCGTCTGCTGCGGACATTGCGGTGAAGCAGATGGATCAGCTAATGCTATCATGGGGGTGACGTCTGCTGAACACTCACCCATGTTGCGTTTGTTGAGGCGAGTGGCTTTGATCAACTTCATCATCAACCTCTTGTCTTCGATACTTCTGGGCGGTTTTGGGGGCCGGCTAGTGGAGCCTCTCTACATGTCACAATGGTGGACACGTTTCAGTATCAAAACAAACCATCAATCAGACGCTGTGAGAGATGCATGTGATTTGAATAAAAGTTCAATTAAACTGTGCAGGCAGTGAGATATTAGGGTCAGGGAGTCACGAAGGGAGACAGCCCGAACCTCAGGAGCGCCGGACTCGAGCGCAGCAGACATCTGTTCTACTATTGGTTCCTCGGTCAGGCTGAGGGGCGGCTGCAGCGAGAGCGTGGCGGGAACGCTGATCGTAGTCAGTATACTCGTCACGTGATGCAGTAACTTACGCTCGTCAGAGAGGTAGTCTACACCCTAAAACAAACACCACCTCTCCAGTCAATCGGGTACATGATTGCATGAAGAGTAGGGGAGCGAGAGATGGTTTCACTTGCCTGCTGGTAAGGGGACAGCCTGATATCGCACCCGGTGATTTGTTTTATCTTTAGAACGATTGTCAAGTCATAGCCATTCACATTGCTTAACGCTTCGATCTGCATAAATGTCAGCTGATGAACAAATCTGATTGTTAAGCAAACAATATTGGATTCAATTAATGGGTGTACCTTCATGTCCAGTGAGTTTATCGTTAGTATGAGATTCGAATGAACGGACACAGCATCGTCTGATGATGTTACGCTCATCTGTACGTCTGACCACTTCATTTCACCAGTCAGTACCTGAAGAGCGATGTATGTGTGGTTGCCAGCCATTGGAGTTGATTTATTCATACATACACACTGGCGTATACAGTCTTCATCCAGCCCTAAAGCCCAACAGCTTGGACTAAAAATAGCTGACTTTCACTTACTAGGCAGTTGTTGTCAAGCTTTTTTGTAGACAGAATAGAGAAGTTTGGCTTGGTAGCTGTGCCCAATATAGCTTCAAATGTCATGAACACATCGCCCTAGAACAGGAGCAACCAGAGAGCTTGAGAGGATGTTGTACATGGTGAGACAGGTACCAATTAATCGTGTCATAATGCTAAGTATGCGGAATCAGGGGGCAATAACAGTTACTACTGCAGCCACGACAATAAGGTTGCAGGAGTCTGTAGGCCTATTAGTAAGTTAAATGTACAGCGTTGAGTAAAAATGGCTGCAGAGGCAGCGTGTCAGGTGAAAGACTCACTTGGCATTAACTCTACTGGAGCCAGAGCATTAAATATGTAAACTCACACCACAGTCTTTGCTCGCCTGGGTGAGCGAAGTGAGGAAGGCATCCGTAATCGGTACTCGCCAGCAGTATTCCTCTCCGCCGAGCCAGCCAATCATGTCGTTCAGCCAGTCCTTCTGGGGGTCGTGTGACACCGATACCACCACCTCAGCCTTGCCATCTTTTCCAGATGGTCGTGGCAAGAGCACGTCTTGTGAGCATTTGTGGCAGAGCAGCGGCTGAACACTACGGAGCCTGTTCTCTCGAGTTCTCGATTGCTCAACATTACTTTTTAGCACCGCCAGTGCCATAAGCACCAGTCCCAGAATCACCCAGAGGAGAAATATCCAGTTTAGAACTGTGCCGCCGGTGTCGATCACGTACCTCACTCCATTCCATACCGTGACGAGTGACTCGGATGATTCTCCCAAACGATACCATAGCAAGCGAGCTGTGATATCTGCCATAGTTGTTGTTTGTCACTCACCTCCTGGATAGATGATTCCTGTATTATCATCGGTCGCTGCTAATCCATATTCTCAAGCTTATCCTTCTCTTGGAACGTTGACAGGTGAGCCAAAACAAAGAAGTAATCAACAGTGCCCCAGATTATGTGGAAGCCTCAATCTCAAATCAAGACATGATCAAACCACATGTGCTCCTATTCATTTTACCCATCTACACACCTTGACGTGTAAGTAAAATAAAAAGGAATGCAGTGATCGCCTGATTGCTACGAAATGATGTTGATAAGATTATTCTCTAATGAGCTGGCAGTATTGTCAGTCCATCACCATCAGCTCAGCTAGCAAAGCGCGCGTCTGGACGCGCATCATCAGATCAAGCCGAAAGTTCTTTTTAGCCTAACTTCTACTGTTGTATCTATTAGTACTACCCCGCAAAAAAACACCGGCGAAAGAATTACCACCATAATCAGCGATTCGCACGACTTTCTCAGTCTTAGGTTCCGCTAAATTGTATTAACAAAAGAATATTATTCTTATATTTAATCCTGAAATTTATAGCTCTAGATAATTCTCCTTTCTAATTGAGCAGTACCTAAAAATTTCTGACAAATACTTGTAATTTATTGATGAAAAATTAATCAGGAAAATGCCCTATACTATTACAGTCACGGATGTAGTACTTACTTTCTCAACATCCGCTTATTACCGATACACAATTCTGTTTGACGTCTTATGGTCGATCTGCTGTTGTAAACTCTACCTTTTCCTTTCCTCTCTGAATATACTGCCTCACTGTGAGAAACAGATCTATGTGGATATAACGTTACCAAACGTATCCTCGAACTTGAAACATCAGCTTCACCACCAATCAACTATGGCTCAGGTGGGTGAGGGCTCTGCTCCAAAAAGTAAACAGGACAAAAAAGCTCGAAGGGCTGCGAAAGTTCAGCAGAAAGGGGAAAATCCTCAGGATCAGACTGGCTCTGATCAGAGTCAATCTCAAGATAGAATCTCAAAAGGTTCTACTGACAACCAACGGTCGTTGGATAACCAGAAGGAGAAGAAACCGTTAACGAAAGCTGAAAGACGTGCTCTCCAGGTGGGGCTACTATTCATGAGTTTTAGCTGCACAATTTGTCTTTGAGCTATTACCTAGTGGTTTGAATCTACTTTGAATGATTGGTGTGGCAGTGTTTTCAATTCCACTAATGTTTCGAGGAGGCGCAAAGAAAAGCAAAGGAGGACAAGAAGCAGTCGCCAGCATCAACCTCCAGTGCCCCTGATCAAGGTAAGCATAATGTCCTCTTGCTGGGCCCTCGTGCCACAGGTGTGCTGTGACCTGCCTAGAAACCGAGAGCAACCTGGCACCGCATATGGCAGCCTTGCCCTTAAGGTACTTTATTTCTTAGTGCGCAAGTATGGAGACAGACTCGCGATTTTAACATTTTTTTATAAAAATGCCGCCACTTCATCAGCTTAGTGTTAATATTTATTGTAGTTGCTATACACGTGGTAGTTGCTATACACGTGGTAGTTGCTATACACGTGG
>ERZ1740065.2700-NODE-2700-length-11081-cov-13.221839_pt1 | contig 11081 bp, 13 predicted proteins | sample MGYA00581738_ERZ1740065 | MGnify/ENA primary metagenome ERZ1740065 (study PRJEB43018, sample SAMN04849749) | marine metagenome | isolation source: floating plastic debris | place: Pacific Ocean | collected 2008-09-01 | study: EMG produced TPA metagenomics...
GAGGGAGGGAGTAAGGGTGAGGAGAGAGAGAGAGAGAGGAAGGGGGAGGAGAGGGAGGGAGAGAGATAAGATCTAAGCATCCAGTAATTTGATACGGCTCTAACAGATCAACTGCAGTTATCACGTACTGCATCAGAGTCAGTCTAGCATGTATTCCATTCTGCGCTGTAACACATGATTGAGTTGTCATGACAGCAAGGCAAGACTCACATGTCGAACTCGCGGGCAACGATACCAGAGCAGAGCATGAAACTGAACGACCAAACAAAACACAGAGTGACAAGATAAAAGCTACTATCGCACAGATATCAACCTCAGAGATATCGTTACCCATAGTTCATTGCAAACAAACAATAGGCCCTTTGGAGTTCTCAGACTGGCAGTATTTACTGTGAACCACATTTGAATAATCCCATAGAATTCGGGTACACAGGAATAATGAGGGGTTGACGTGAGGATACCTTCACTAAAGAGTGTTTTAAATGCTGGTACTACAATAGACTGTGGCCTGAAAGCAGTAATTAAACATGGCCGACAAGATAAAAAATTCATCCTCGAGTTCATCTCAGTAGGAGAGAAGAATTGTAAAATGAGAGCAGGCGGAGAGGTGATTGGCAATGGCAATGAAAGGAGAAAGAATAAACGCTGCCACTTGAGAGTGACGAAAGCAAGCAGATTTTAACGAGTGTCCCCAGCTTTACTAAGATGAGAGTTTGTGATTTTGTCCTGTACACGTTTCGCATCAACTACTTAAACGCTAGTCCTGTGCTGTCGCATGCAGGGCGACAATATCTATACATTGAGGAAAGAGAGTAGACGGCGGGCGGTATTAACTATAGAGAGAGCGGTGTTCTATTGACATTTATCATATTGGTCATTATCGGATCAGTTCCTATAACTGCGTATTTACTTACCCAGTACGTGTAGGTCAAAATAGGATGATGGCTCCGAGGCCATGGAGAAGTTGAGGCGCTCATGTTTGTAGTGGCTTCCAGCAGTTTTATCTAGGATGGAGATTGATGGCATATGAAGTAGGAATGAGAGTGAATAGCACGTACTAGCTAACATCTAAAACCTGTCACTCGCATCAACTTGGTATCATCATCGTCGCAGTGGCTTGAGCTCATTCTGGCAGCAACGCTACTTAGTACTATTAGGCAAGAGGTGAGACAAGGTGCAGTATAGTTGAGCCCAATGACCGATTGGATGATGATGAGTCCAACAGACTTATGAACTAACCCAGAATGTAAATGACCAGATTCAGGGCGTCAGATACGTGTCATGATCCAACACACAGCATAGTACAAAGAGCAATAGAAAGTACCAGGGTATATAGATAGCAATAGGAAGTACCAGGATAACGAGGAGTTGACAGCTTTCACAGTGAGAATCTAGTTGAGTAAGACATAAAGTATTAGCATCACGCTACTCACACTCTCCCCGCGAGATTCAACAGTCTGCTATGGTGGGTGGTGAGAAAGCATCCATACATCTGATCATTTCTCGATTAATAATATTCGAACTATTCACCTATGACTCACCCATTCATTCGACGAGAGAGTAAACAATGGCTTGTTGACCGATCTTATTGGTCGAACACAATGCTCTAGTCCAATCCTCCAGTTCGTTCAACCGAGAAGACTCCGCCTTTTATAGTGATGTTTTTGGCGCTTGTCAAATCGAAAGCGTTCGGTGCACTGATTTTTCGACGCGCGTGAACTCGTCAGATTGGTCAGCATTTTTATTCTAGTACTAGCTAAAATACACACGTCTCATTACAATTAACTGGCTGACCATATATAACAGTCGCCATTCAAGAGTTAACTACCTGAAAGCTACTAACGTAATGGTCAGTAAGCAAAGGAAATCCAAGTGAGTGTTCTAATCTTTGAAATTCATCCCAAATCTACATGGCTTTTGGTGAAAACAGGGCTCATTCATTCAGTGTGTACTTGGAAAGAAGATGATATTACTTTGACCCCATTATCATATATACGAAGAACAAGTGAATTTTCCTACCAGTATGGCACAAAAGTTAATTGAAGGTATAAATAACCACGACAGATTGTCTCAGTACATATTCAATAAGTTTGAAAAGGTAAGTAACCCTCATCTGTATCAAATCATCATCATCAGCAGCATCCGCACCAACAGGTTACAGTAATGTATTTTATATTGATATCATTCACAGAGATCTCCTCTCAGCCAATTACAAAAGAGGTACAACGTTGGATCAGCGAAGCCTCTTCTTTCTGTCAACCTGCCGCCCAGTTATGACCCTCTCGATAGACCCGGCAGCCAAGCATCGACTATTGCTAGTAGAGACGGCAGAAACGGCTCCAGATACAACATGGAGTCTTACAAGCCAGCCCTCATCAGGTACTTAGGTCTCCATTTGACCAATCACATACACACAGGAAAATGTGATTGTTTCACTTGTTCATATATCATTCATGTTCTTTTTCTGCTTCTATCTTCACCATTTTGTATTCTCACACCAACTGGGTGACACTGGCAGTAGTTCTGTATGTTAGGACTGACTTGTACTGTCGCTAGTTTACAGTTTGTTTGTCAGCAATTGCTGCATGGCGTGGTCATTAGTTTTTCTAAATTGGGGAATTGGTTGTTAACAGTGTCATGCCTGCGTTCATAACGCTTATTGTTTCGTTGCGAGCGGCAATGGACATGGTATTTATTGGGTATCCGTGTGTATGAACCAGCGTCAAAAGGTCTTTTGTCAGCGTGAGATCATTGCTGACGAGGTAACAAATAACTCTCCATCTAGCAATTGAATATACTTATATAGTTATCTGTTTGGTCCGTTGCGAACCGTGGCGATAAGCTCCCTCGGGTGGCTGCATTTAGCCACGGTAGAACGAACCCGTCAGGTGATGTAAAGATATCCATGGCGCTTATTTACCATCAAATTAATGACCAAACACTTGACCCGCCTGAGAAATAAGTTTAGGATAAGGTACATTCTGGGTACATTCTGCTATCGTATAGATTTGTTTGCAAGCACGAACACATGTTGTATCATTTTGCCAGGCGTTTAGAGCCTGTGTGTTGTAGTTTGTCGACTACGATATACAACACGATACTAGTTATATTTACTAACCAGCGGTAGAGAGAAGTTAGCAAACACTACACTGTATCGTGACGGCCATGGACGGATTATATTTCCTTTAGGAACAAATCAACACCTGTGTGGCTCGGGGTGCCACAGCATGACGATATGCAGGAGTTGTGCTCTCTCTCTGAGACGCCATCGCCGCGCCGTGTGGTGTTCTCTACGCCGAGGAGGACTGCCTCCAGCCGATTACCAAACAATAAGCGGCGGAGTGGCAAAGGTGGGGTAACGTAGGGGGCGCTGTGATACTTTATAATAGTGTTTTTATTTTTGTGCTGACAGACCAGTTTTTATTGGGCTGAATTACAGACACGGAGAATAGAAACACAACACGGCCTTCAATAGCCTAATGTTTAGATAGGACTGACTGCCAGTCTATACTCTATGTTTAGGTACGGACATGATCTCCACCGCTGCTGTACTATAAGAATGGTCCTGTCGCACTGGTCTCATACACTCTACCATTGTTAGCTGGTCTCATACACTCTACCATTGTTAGCTGGTCTCATACACTCTACCATTGTTAGCTGAGATTTCACTGGGAGCTGCAGTGATATCAGCATATTTTACATAATCTGGCATCGTGTTTCTATTGTTTATTATAACAGTTTTGCTGCTGTTCTTTTTGTCTTGTTTTGTTCAACAAACAGTTAACAAAATTCATTCGCGTCAATGCCACTAACGGCTCTAGACAAAGATTTCCATAATGCCACAATCAAGTCTTAATCTTGATTATCTGAAATCGAGACGTGGTTCCGAGGTCACTCGTCCATCCAGTTCTGCCGCTCAGATCGCTATTTACTACACTTTCACTTACACTTACTTAGGTAGAGTCGGAGGACGTTCCGCTGACGTCATCTACACGATCAGGCAGAATCCGACGCTGAGCAAGGAAGACATTCAGGTACGTAACGTTCTATCAGCAGATGTCGTACGATCGTGTGATCTAGATTGTGACCGTCTGGCCACAGGTTTATACCTCCCTCATACGAGAGCAGTGGGATTCGGTGAACAGACAGTACATCAGGACTGGTGTCTACGCTCGTGGTCGTCCTGAGGCTAAAGACCAGGAAATAGCGCAGTGGTTTACGTTCGATGGTGGCAATTTTCCTGGTGCTATTGATGCATTCGTTTATGGTAAGCTCTGCAATTAGGCCATGCATGCCCTCCATTCCTCGTCCAATCACATCATGTGTCAGAACAGGAGTGCTATTGTTGTTTTAGACATGGCTACCGAAAACCCAAGGTACTCGGTGGAGGCAAGCGTGGGTAAAATAATCGCCACAAAACTCACACCCGATGCATCTGTCAAAATCTGTAACAATGGTGATCTCATACACGATGACGATGCAATGAGCACGTACAGCGGTGACTTTTACACCAGGTAACCGGTCCAACGTACTTCGACCACCTGCTGGCAAGTGTCCAGCTAGTGTGGGTGTGTGACAATGAGTGTGTGACAATCTCCCACAATTAGTAATTCGATGTCACAAGAACTTGGTTTTGTTCCAGCAGATGATTGTAACGTGAATTAATCACCTGATCCCTTCACTGTAAGTCGTGTTGTAGCGTGAAGCTATTTGCTAAGAAACACATACAAGAGAAGTAATTAGCTCCATACTGAGTTTCTGAATTGCTTCACTGAAAGACAAGTCTGATAGTAAACTGATTTAGCAGCTCGCCGTACACTTCAATACTAGTGGAAGCCTGCAAACCTGACTTCTGCGAACTTGACTTTGCAAACCTGACTTCTGTGAACCTGGCTACCAGAAATCTGGCTATCCCAAACATGGCTTCTGCAAACCTAACTTTTGCAAATCCAGCTTCTGCAAACTTGACTTCTGTGTACCTGGCTTCTACAGATGTGACTTCCACAAACCAGGTTCTTGAAAACCTGACACCTTTGTTGCGCTATTGACCTGAGAATCTTACTGCTTCTCATATGTGTCCTCCGCCCCCTCTCTCACCCTCATCTCTCCCACCCTCATCCAGGTGCCTCCAGTCAGTCTATGGGTTGTTTCAGGTGTAACAAGATAATTCGGATGGCAAGATCAAATGACGCTAAGCACGACCCTGTCGAAACTCCTCTCTCCATGTCAGACGTTGAGAAGGAAGCCCGGGTCGTAGTGCCGCGGTCTGGCCGGGACAGCTTTCGCAGCGAGTTGGTACGATGTTTGTCTGTCAATCTTAAGTTTTGTAGGAGAGGGCAACTAACCAACAGTATAGTTACTGTTTCCCTCTGATGTCGTTGAGACTTGGCACAATGTCTTGTTGCAGAACCAGAACACTTCAATGCCGGTGATATTCAACAGTCATCCGGTGATAAAACCGTACATACCACCAGACGGCAAATCAGATGAAGCAAGACTAACGAAACTCCTCAGTCACAAAGCCAGCCCTCCTAGTCCCGTATGATTTCACCATTACAACACTAGTTGAGACATGGCGAAATCAGACTCATTACTGCCGTCTGCATAATAATATTGTGAATTTTAGCAGCCAGACGAGCGTGACGTAACGTATGAAGAAATATTGGAGTTGCACGCTCCCACATCTAAAGCTACGCAGAAGACAGACCCTGTAACGAGACACCAGGTGACGCCGCGTCCGACGCGCACGGCGAAGAAGCAAAAGTCAGCGCTGCAACAGCGTAGCCAGAGTGCGGTGGAGTACGATCGAGCGCGACTGCGGACGCCGACCATACCAGACGACCTGAGGCAGACGATAGAGTCTCAGAGACAGTGTACTGTCCGCGTGTACAGCCACCTGCCATCTCAGCCTGACAAGGAACAGGTCGGTACCTGCTGCTTCTGCCTGTGACCTTGGATTTGGAGTTCACAGCTTTGGGATGATTTATTTCAGAATACCGTGTTGTCACCGAAACTGAGCAGCGGTCGAGTCGGCACTCCGATAAGGCCGCCGCGATACGTGCCCGTCTACAACACGGACAGGGGCAGCACGGCGACCTCCATACCGAGCAGTGGAGTCACGGGAGAGAGACAGTTCATAAAGATAACCAACTCATTGGGAAGCGCTGAGGTAGTCGATGACAAATTTGACAAAGATGTCGTTCGGGCAGCGACAGCGGTGGGCGTGGTTGCAGTGAGAGAACCGCCGGTCAGACAGAATCCCGGTGTCAGGAAGAGTGACGTGACGAGCGTGACATTGGTAGGCAAGGCCCCGCCAGTGGAGCTAGTCACTCGAAGCGCTGTTAGCCATGTCAAGGTCCCTCAGAACTCTGCTAAGACGACAACGAGCCAAGTAGTGCTGCCGTCTGCTGTGGAGGAGGTCTCCACTGTTCCAGAGGCGCCGGTGAACAAGTTCGATGTTAGCATCCCAATTGCGGACATGATCAGCGCCTCCTCGGCTGCCGTCAACTCTATCGATGACTTCATAGAGTTCGACGCTATCGATACCAAAGAACTACAGGAGAGCACAACTCTGGATTAAACATTAACACTTTCCCCTCTCTGTGGTATCTAGCTTTTTTACCTACAATCTAATAAAGAGAGGATGAATCATGTTGTTTGAGACTGATCTGCTGTTTTTGTCAGCACTGTGGCACAAAGAAAGTACACGCACACTAATTATTGCAATTGATTGAAAGGAGTAGCGCCGGCTATTTTGAAGCCTACACAACTTTCCCACCAACTACATTCTGCAGCTCCGCCTGTGTATGTGTAGGGAAATAGATATCAATATCTGCATTCGCTAATTATCACGATCGTACTCCTTTGACTTTAAGAAATGTCAATGCTTTGCCAAGCAACAAATAGCTTGACTCAATTTATCTAGAGTGATGAGGGAGAGAGCAATGGCCAGAGTATTGGGGTGTATTGTCTGACTGGTTCTCATACTGCACCTGCCGTGCCTTGTGCCTGATAGAATTCTTCTTTACAAAAGAGCTGAACACTGACAGCTGCCTTCTACTCAATCACATCTGACTGGAGTTGTACGTAGACAGCTCCTGTCAGAAGTTGTGTGGTGAGAGTGGATGGGTAAGTTCACCCTTAGCTCTTTAGCTATCTTCTCTCTCGCTCACTGTTTGTCGATGGACTACAAATTTTTCCTCGCTCATAGGAGGCTTGTATGGTCAAGTAAGACTACCACTTCCATATCATAGAAGAGGAACTTGACTCTACTGCACTGAGACTTACATTGCGTTGCATGAAGATGAAAATTGTCTGTCCGTTCAACTCGAGTAACCCAAACGTGACTACAGTTTTACCCAACCTAACCAGTACAGATGCACAGCAGACAGGAAACGAGCTCGGTGCCTTTCTGTACTGCCTGGTGGTGATAGCCATCTATGTGGCAGCATTGGCCTTTCTATTTGTCAGGTAGGCACAGATGGCTACCATTGATTACGTGATGCTGGGTTGATATGCTGTGACTTTCGCTAGTCTGTAGTCGTACTCAAGTACTGTGCGTTTACAAGGTTCATGAAACCACGAAGTCGGACTGCCATAGATATCGAGATGTACCACCGAAGGTACACACTGCAAGAGGATTTGAAAAAAAGGCTCATACTGCATGATATGAAAGCCAGAATGCTAGACAGAATGAGCAGCTCCACAACCTTGGTGTAGGTGTTCTCCTCTTCGAACTTCCTCTATTGTCGCATGTCTGCCTACAGTTCACCATCCTGCAGCTGTAACCTCCTAGCTTGTGACACACCCCTTGCTCAGATCCTGTATCCTGTCCCTGTATGTTAGTGGTACTGACCCCCCATGTAACTGTCTTCGTTTGGTTTTAGAGCCGCTAATGGTAATTCATCAGAAGTGATAACGACCAGTATGAGCTCAGAGTCACCAAGCGACGGAAATTCAACTACAAGTGATACAACTAATACCAAACTATTTGCGCTGGAGGAAGAAGACGTGATCTGATTCAACCTAATTCCACTTTATTTGAGTAGTAAACCATCCTACAGTACACATGCTCCTCTGTGCCACGATTAAAGGTTCAAGAACAAACTCTTTCTTTTAATTTTCTATACTCCAGATCGGTAAGATAAGAAACCAACAGTGGGTAAGGGTAAGGACCTCGAAAAACTACATAGGAAACAGAAGCGTGCTCTCTGTCTGTCTGTGTGTGAATCACTTCAATAGTAGTAGCAGTAGTATTGGCACAATATTACCTATAACACGACATTCACAATCTGTGTTGTTAATTAGTTAGTTAATCATCTTCTCTGGAGTTGAGATGGAATCACTATTCAAAGTCGAGGGCGAGGCCGACTCTGTGTCCTCCAGAGCTCAGGCTCTTGGCATCGACGAGAGCAGACAGAGTCATGCTAAGACCTGCAGCAGACAACAGCAGATGCCATCAGCCTAAAGTCTTGTGACTAGAAACAATGAGGCGGAAGTGGAGGGGGGATGCTACGTACCGTCCTTGAGCTTCTGCTGCAGGGACACTCCGACCTGGCTCTGGTGAGAGACCTTCATTCTGATGCTAGTGTCGTCTGACACACTGTATTTGGCGCCCAGGTTAAGGCTGGTGGCATTCGAGGCGGACGACCAGCCCATGGTGATACCGGTCTCAAGGTCGCGGCTGACCTGATGGTGCACGGAGCCACAGAAGTCCTGGCCATCATTCCTGAGATAACAGCATATCAAATATACTAAGACTTGCGCGGTGTCACATGGGAATAGGGAAGGGGGCAGTACTTACACGGCAGCGTTCACTGTGAAGTCACCACCCTGCATGCCGACAGCAAAGTTGTTACTGACGAGCTGGGATTTACCGATATCGAAGCCCATCTGGTAACCAGCGAGCCATCCCTTGTATCTGAAACACAATTAGCTACCTTGCTGCATGCGTGTGATATCAGCAAGAGCCTGCTCTGGTGTAAAATCGAACCTACCCAACCACTGCAGCGCCACGGATGGCTGGGCCACCAGCGGAATCTACATCCAGGTTAGCATTGACATTAGGGCCTTTGTAAGAAGTCTTCAACTGTCCCCTCTTGTTTCTAGATAAGTAACAACATTTATTGCTTATGACTGCTTTGAGGGCGACGGGTGACGATGGCCTATTTGGACACAAACCCGGATGATGGGTTGAATGAGCCATCGAGTGTGATCTTGAGACCATCGATTCCCTGGTTCTCCATTGAAGACTCCAGGGAAACGACATTATCTGTGTTCCACTTCTCAACGAACTTCAGGCCTGCAAACAGTAAGGGATACAACAACAGATATACATTAATTCAATAAATATATCCTATTAGAACTTATCCACTCACCATAGTCTTTCACTGAGTACTCCGACTCGAGTGTTCCTAGTAGCTTGCCATTGTCAGTATTGTGTACAGCGGTGGTTTTAAACGATAGGCCAACGTCTGTCTTCGTCTTAGCTTCGAGTTTCCATGTGCTAGGATCTGTAGCATTAGATTGCATAGGTAGGTTATAGCCAAGTATGTGGTGTGAGGCATAGGTACGTAAAAACAGTTCATATGGTCGGTAGTTTACTTACGATAGCCTTTGCTCAGGATATCACGGGCAGACTTTCCTAGATCAGCAAAACACGGGGGAGCCTACAATAGGAGACATAGAAGTGGAATAAACAATTTCCAGAGAAACACGGACATGTAACAGTATAGACAACAAGTAGACCTAATACTCCTGTTCTACTCTCCAGCATAAGCGATTTTATAAAATAAAAGGAGGCCATGTGCTTACGCAAGAAAAGCGTAGATGACCATATAAGACGTAATAAGCATTAATTCGTACACATCGATAGTTTGCAAGAAGAAATAACAGCGTTTTAATTTAGAGTCACTAATAAGCACGAGATATGAAAATATTTGAAGCGTAAAACCCACCATTTTCTAGACAAGAGTGGATTAGTTGCGCTTGCCGGCTTGAGCACCTCTTTGCACGTACGAGTATGCAAGAAATAAGATCAAATGATTTAATTCATATATAAAATAGTAAAAATAATTTATGTAATTTGTGTAAAGATATTTAATTTAAGATAATTTTTGTTGATTATTTTACAATTTTAAATTAAAAATTTGAAATCGTTACTTTCTATAAACCAGACCTTGACATCTCCTGTAGGTCGGTAAATGTTTTTTTCCAGGAGCCAGTAAAAAAAAATCGTGATTACTTTTTGAGACCCCGTGTTGAGAGGTGATGTGCGAGGCAGATCTCTCTTTGAACGACATAGTCTCTCCCTAACCATATGCTAGTTGCTTGTTTTATCAAGTAATTCGACAACTAATTTGAAGTTGAGTAAAAGCTCTACGAGTCTACACAGGAAACAAGGGTGGGCCCCATACAAATATCAACACCTTGGTAGCAGTAGTACTACTATTATACGTAGTACTCGTTGTAAAAAAGCTTGTTTTCGTGTGAAGGAAGGAGACGAGTGTGTGTGATGAACCCCCGTGAATTTCTTAGGTCGACATGACAGACAATCAAACTACCGAGGACGTCAGTGGATGGTCTAGTGAGGAAGTGAAGCAATGGCTCGATAAAGAAGGCTACTCGGACGCCATCAAGGAACGTTTTCGGCTAAATGAAGTGGATGGGTTTACTCTGCTCAAGCTTACTGAAGACGACTTGAGGTAACTCATAGTGCTGCACTATTTATTTGAATTTTACTGGGTTGTTTAATGGTCAAAGTTTTAACATTTTAGCATAGAGCATCGCTTAGTGATTGTGATCTATAGTGCAATGAAAACATTGCCCATGTGTTGATCGATAACATTTTTTCTTAGAGAAGCCTGTTAAAAGCTGGTGCTACTACTAGACTATTAGCATATCAATATTTGTATGGATTAGGGTCTCCCGCATCAAAGAGCTGACTATGGTGTTATATAATTTTGCTGAGTGTTAAGAAACTGATGTTGATGTTGTTTCCATGGTAGGTAAACCTCAGCCAGCCCCATGTCTGCTGACCTACTCTAGTCTCTGGTGTCTGCTGACCTACTCTAGTCTCTGGT
>ERZ1740065.2701-NODE-2701-length-11074-cov-11.676559_pt1 | contig 11074 bp, 6 predicted proteins | sample MGYA00581738_ERZ1740065 | MGnify/ENA primary metagenome ERZ1740065 (study PRJEB43018, sample SAMN04849749) | marine metagenome | isolation source: floating plastic debris | place: Pacific Ocean | collected 2008-09-01 | study: EMG produced TPA metagenomics...
TCATGTCCATATTGTGGGGAAACTTCAGAATCAGTTACACACTTCCTATGTGAGTTTCGAGGTATCGGTAAGGCCAGAAAGGATGTCATTGGATAAAACTTGCTGTCACCTGTCGATTTAAAATACATCGAACCTCAAAGACTGCTAAGGTTTATTAATACCTCTGGATTGAGGACGTGATGCTAGATCAAAGTTGCCTTGATAGCGCGCGGGTTTGAGCAGATGTGCTTCATCGCCTTGGCTCTTCTGTGAGACGGATGTCTTTGCCCAATACGAGACAGGACAAAGAACTATACTGCTGCTGCTAATATGTCTCCCGATTTTGTAGGTGTTGAGCTTTGATGCTTACATATTTATACAATAACGGGACCACAGCCTCCGACAAGAAGTTGTTGCCTGCAGGGCTGTGAAATCTCTGCATATTGGCACAACAGAAGGATGGCATTTGGCTTAGCTTGTTGCCTCTGCTCTAGCTACAGGACAAACAGGCTCTTCTTCTCTGTCAGTTCGTGAGTACTCAAGCCTGGTTCACACGGACGTGAAAATAGCAACGAATGAACGAATGAGGTGGATAAATGAGCAAATGAACAAATGAACTGATAGCTGGCCACACGCTCGTTCATAAACTTTAGCCAATCATTGACAAGCCTTGCATAGCACACGGTTGACTAGTGCATTGCGGTTGAATGCATCCGAGCTCGCTGAAGATCTGATGATTACAGGGCTTAGCAGAGGTGCAGCAGTTGTATGATGATGTCGAAGGTGATACAAATGGGCGTTAGCTGCTCCGCCTTTTGACTACAGAGAGAGACGAGGGATTTATGTGTGGTTTGTCTGCCTGGTGGCACTTCAGCGGTCACTATTAAAGATGAGATGATACGTCACTCAATACAAATATGCGGTCATTGCTGACTAGCAGTGAAACCATTGCTAACGGTGTTCCGCAGTTGTAATACTCATCTTTCAGCCATAGTTGTTGTATTTTTTATAGAGCTTACATGTAAAGAGGCCTCTTTATACACAATATGGCACCTGATATTAACTGGACAGGTGAACTGCGTTGTCACAAATCAAAAGATTATCATGGGAGCTTCAACCCCCACCCTCCCTCCCCAGACCCCAAAGTGCGGCTCGAAAATAGTTGGTGACTTGTAGCACCTTCCAAGTAGGTTGCCCCGTTTTTAGTTACGGTTAGTATTTTGTAGTCTGACACCAACCAGCTTCATCTGGCTAATGGGAGAATAAACAGGGATTGGGGTACACCGAAGTGCTAGCATCCACAAGGACAGAAAACCAGACAGCAATATACCAATGCAACTGGGTGTCTTGAGCTACACAGTTCTTGCACAGATATACTAGAGATACCCACAGTAGATCCTAGAAGCAGCTCCGGATGACAGCTACCTCAATCAACAGTAGATAGCTATACAGGTCCAACAGACTTATTAACAGGGAGAGTAGACACACGAAGACGCAAACACAGAATCAGCACTGTCTTCCAGCTAGTCTCTTAACCAAGCCCATTTATTGTTGTGAACTCAAGTGCTTAAATAGGATGATAGCTATAGATCTGGAAAAGTGTAGCTGAGGTAAATATTAACTCAAACAAGTTCAAAGCATTCTTGTTCACTCTTGCTTCATTTACATTATCGTTGACCCTTGCGGCCGACAGCACCGATGAGTGGTTGAATAGCTTGCGCACGGTGATTACTGTCCTGCCGATGTCGCCACACCTCACTGTCCAGGACCTGCGGCCGCTTACTGAATACAGTAATTAACCAGTTTCATGACTCGTATCGTATCTTGAAAAAGCTCTATGAGACTGTTTGTGGTATATCAGTTTGTGTTTAGCTTCTTTTTCTGTTCCATCTGTTGCATTTAAAATGCTGAAATCGTCACCGTTATTCAGTGAACTAGATTTCTATCTCGAGCAGCAGACAGCAAGGAACAGTACAGATACAAAACTTCCTGTGTATTACATGACCAGCGCTTTAGAACTAAGATCCAATCCCATAGCTCACACACTATAGAAACTATGGGAATCTGTCTGTATCCCGATAACTCCTCCCACTCTGATGTATTCACTCTGCAGCCAGTATATAATCCGGCTGTAAATCACGCTGATTCATTCCGCTTGAAGAGTAGCCAGTAGTCAGATCACCAACTCGCAGCAGGAATGGAGCTTAAATCAGCAGTAAGTATAGCCGCGCCACCTCTCCTCTCCCCTCTCCAGCTGCTACCGACATGTAACATCAGTCTCTTTTACAGCTCGTCATCGTCATATTGCTCATTATGTGTATGGTTCACATGAGTGAGTCACGCTTTGGACACGGGAAAACGAGGGGACATTCTCTTCGTCTACGAAACCGCAAACCCCTAAAACGTGTAAGGCAACTGAGAAAGCCCAAGCCCAAACCGCGAAAACCAGAAGCGTCCAGCGCAGCAGGTGCTGTAAAATGCTGCATATGCCTGCCTCCGACAGTTTTTAATAGGGACGAAGCACAGAGAAACAATTCCTAGATTCTCATTTACTGATCTTTTAAAGCCACTCAGCAGAGCTCATCGTCCATCTGGATCAAGTCTCGCCTCCTCACACCCAGTATTTATTATTCAGATGATCCATGCGAAATGAAGGGCTGCCAGGAGCAGTGTGCTCTTACGGAATCTGGCACAGCGCAATGTTTTTGTGGTGTCGGGAAAACTGTAAACCTAGCAGATGAAACACAATGTGTCGGTGAGTTGATAGTTTATTACAAGAATCTAAACATGGTCGTCTACCAGCTCTACCGCCTACACGGATTACTGCACATCACTCTATCTGACTCAACTTGACTCCATCTGTCCTATACCTAACCTCGAAATTATATCTCTACCCACTTTGTTCATCTACGAATCTCTCCATCAAGCTGCCTTACTCTATACCGATCCTATCCGTTACTTTCCATATGCATAGACTATTATTAGAGCTTGTTCTGCGGATGTGATTGATGCGATTGGTGAATCTCTCTATCAATGGATTTATGTCTGTTTTAGAGGTGGATACCCCTAAGACATGTACCAGTAAGTTCATTTATCTTTGATCACTCTTGTTCCCTCTCAGAGTCTACTGCTGAGTCAGCATATTAGAAAAATCAGCACAAAGGAGATCATTCATCAGCCTCTAGGAAATTCCATGCTGTCATGTCATACATTCTGTCTTAAATCACATGTTACTTGTCACCTGCTTCAGTTGAGGATCAGATGACGACTGTGTACAAGACGGAAAATTCTGACCTGACGTTTGAGGCAACTGCAACTGATGTGGATCCATCAGCACCGATAACAGGATGCAGCATCTCAAAATTCAACCGCTTTGACGATTCCTTTGTAAGATACCTAGATATAGGTAAGTTGGCAGCATGTTTACTCGCCATTTCTAAGGCAACGTTAAACATTTCAATGCACATGTACTCACTCATTACCAGCAGTGTGACGAGTTGTGTATTGAAGTAGAGATTTGAATCACTTATCGCTGGTATACTGAGATTGTCTGCAATGATTGGCTGTACAATCAACTATTGCATAGGTATATTAACACTTCATGATCTTTGGTATGTTTGAACCTCCTGGTTGGTGTTTTCCTCATGTTAAAGTGACTAAAGTCCATGATCTACGGCAAACTTCCCGTGTAGATAACCTGTCACTTCTAACATCATTCATTTCACTGCGATTCTCCTCATAGCCAACTTAAAGCAGTGATCTAAGTATCCTAATCATAGGCTTCTCATGTTACAGGTACACCATCTATCGACATCAACTTTAACTCTGATACCGATATATTGAGTGAGTTAGAGTTCCTTCGGACCGATAATCGTGCTCCGATACCTGGCAACAGGAGAGCCGACTTCCTGTTTCAATTCCACAGGGCGTGTTTTGTCTACAACCCTAACGTTGAGGAAGGATCTTCTCTATCAGTAAGTAGGGCCGATTCAGCGCATACTGCCACGTTAGCGTGTACATTTTATCCACTGCTGCTTTGCCTTCCTGCTGATGACCAGTAAGATCGTCACGGTGACATGTGTAGAATACCCGGCTCTGTTTGACAATTGTAGTACTACGTGGATACTGACAATGATGGAAAACTGGAGTTCGTCACTTCTCTCGGTTCAACCATTAAAATTGTCAGTGACGACAGAACTCTGAGAGTTGCCTTAGGTGGTGACAGAGGTAAGTAAATATGTCAAATACCCGTATTATTCATTTGTCAGCTAGATCATACCGTGTTGAGTAGAGCAGCCCTTCCTCATCAATTGATGACGCTCTACAGACAGAAATAAATCGTCAACTCTTCCAACTCTTCACAATGTCGTCTGCGTTAGTTTGCTGAACACCCTATTTTTTCATTCCACTAGAAGCCTTCCCATCTGCAACTGCTTATGGAGCTGTGTGGAGCAGATTCCTTACAGAGGCAGAGCTCCACAACGTCGGCTGCGGAACCGTGGGAGAGCTGCTGACATATGAGGACTTCACTGCAAGCGGCACCTTCACTACCTCCATGTGTGACTGCTGTACACTCCAGAACAATGCGACTGCCTGCCATGTCTGAGGCTCAGTTCCACCGGTATCATAACTGCTGCATATTGATAATATGATACGCTATCGCTGTTAGCACCTCCTTCACTATAACCAATTTTAGTTATCACTCACTTTACACAAATATGAACTCATTTCATATGCACCGAATAAATGAGCTCAAAAAATTCAACACTCGGACTAATCTTCACTGGAGACAACACGAGATCAGCCTCCAACTGTGAATATGATAGTCGTTCCCCGTATACTGAGAATGAATCACAGCTCTCTCAATGGAAGAATCAGGTTATTAGAAACTGGTTGGCAGTGCCAACGGACGTAATGAGTTTCATCCCTGTGCGCATCAATACCATCTGTCCATTCTGGAAACTACAACAACCATGAGAGCATAACTTGTAAAGAGGTTCACCATCAACATCTGTTTCCCTACTTGTGATACAGCAATGTTTAGAAGTAGAAGTTTGATCACTTTCCTTTCCTCCTCAGTCTTGATGCCACAAATAGTGGTCAGCACGATTGTTGTGTAGCCAGCTTGATTTCAGAGATTGATAAGTACCACACCAGTCTTCACTACAGCCTTGGCCACCTAAAGGTTGCAGTGGGATATAGCGTAGTGTGGGGCTGTGTGAGATAGATAGATAGGGTAGATGGGATTCTCCTGTCGGTCACTATGCTCAAGAATTACTTGGCGTGCCTCAGGTACGCCTTAGGTCTGCTTAGGGTAGTTCATGAGAACGCCCAGGCAATGTCAGGAGTTCTTACCTTTCCTTAGACCTCTGTCCTTGGGCAATCTTTAGTATTCCTTGGTGTTCATAAGCTCACATAAGGAACTGATAGGCTCCAGGTCTATGATTCTGTTCTTTGCTTTTCTAAGACTTGCAGGTACCTATTCTCATACTTTCGATTCCTTCTCACTGACGTCTTACTAACTTTACCTGGCCGCCATTACTGTTATATAGGTCAGAATATATACTCTCAAACATAACCAAAAAAATATCTTGTCCTGCAACATATCAATCTGTTTCTAATAATCTTTTCTCCTTATAATAAACGATGCTGAAAATTTTTTGCAAATATCTCACTTATTTTCGACAGCTGTTATCATAGAGGCTATAGCAGCATCCTGTGTACGAGTAATGTGTAGGATATTAGCTTAGTCTTATTTGTCGTAATGATGCGTGGTAACAATCTTCAAAGAGTTCATAACTTTTACCACGATACCTTGAGTCCCCCTCTGTTGGCTGGGGATCTACGTCTGCTTATTGCTTGGCTTCAAGACATGCATCATCTGCTACCATCAAGGCTGATTTGCAATTTTGGGAGGGATATGACACTCATTCGCAGAACTTCCAAATTGGACAAACATATTCAGTAACACTTTCCTACCCCATTGTCCTAACCTTCTGGTTTTTAGAAGTGATATGTATACTACCATCTTCTTTTATTCGCTAGGCATTGCTCGCCTTGCCAACATGAAAAAGGTGTTAGCGCAGGATCTTTTTTCGCTACCTTTCTGATGTGAGTTGGCTTGTCCATTTTTATCCAACCGCTAGAGTTGCATCATGACCATCATGCATGTAACCCAAAATAAACAGGTTCCTTGGCTAACATCCTGCACTACATGTATGAATGGAGTGTTTGGCCGGTCTCACTGAAAACTGCAGGTATGTACGGTTTTTGCCCTAGGCAAGCTGCACGTCGTCTCAATGAACGTCTCATCGACCTCTGCAACACTGTTATGGTATGTATGTGGGCATGTGTTTTTCTCTCACTCCGTCATGCATCACAAATATTCCGTGTCAGTCTTTAATTTTTAAACATAGGACGACTAACCACACCAAATGATTGGTGGTCCTGGCCGGACAGTACAGATTGATAAGAGCGTGTTCACGAGGCGAAAGGTAATTTACATACAGAGTTTTCTGTAATCATACTACTGACCACTCCCGTATCACTCAGCCTATCAACTTTCAGTACAACTATGAGTCTTTCGGATGGTTAGTGATGAACATTCACCATCGCGACCAATATTTTATGTGGTTCAAGATCGATCAGCAAAGACACTTCTTCGTACCATCAGACACCGCGCATAACATGGCACAGTGATTATGTCTGACAAGTGGGCAGCGTACAGAAACCTTGGAGTATATGAATACATACGCCGGCCGGTCGATCACAGTTGAAACTTTTTCCACCCAACAACAGGTGAACAAAGAACTCACCACATTCTGATGTCATAGGAGCAGCAATTTGTGCAATTTCCTTTGTGTCATGAATTTGAAGTACAGGCATGTAGTGGCAGGCATTTATAATTACCAGATGCCAATACCAATACTTTTGAGGTGGTTTGGAAGTGGGCAAAGGCCTAGACGAAAAGCACCTGGATTACGAGCAACATACATTTGCATCGCTACCTACAGTTGTACATGTGGAGAGTTTGGAGAGGACGAACGCAGCCAAGAGGACCATTTCAGCAGCTGCTACTAGACACAGCAACACATTATCCAACAAATTATTTGCAACTACTTTATTCCTAAAAAACAACTAAATGTGACCTAACAGCTAGTAAGTAAAGAAATACTACAAAAAATAACTCTACCTCTTTTCTACTTCTGCACAAAATACATGTTGGCACTAATTAACTGCTCCTTACTTAATCTTCTACTAGTTCTATACTAGAATATCAACACAACAAACATCATCTACTCATTCCCAGGTAGTCTTCCGAAGGCCATGAATGCTCGCAAAATCGCATGAATAGGGAGATGAATAGGGAGAGGGGAGAGAAAGGGGAGAGAGAGAAAGAAAGAGGGGAGAGAAATAACTGAGAATGAAATAGAAAGATGGATACTTAGTCTACTTCTTACTCTACCAGAGAGCTTTGAGTCATTCTTCTCAGCAGATCATTTTTACAAATGGGTGAGCTGCCACATGCTGGTTCTTTGTGATGGCTCTTTTATTGCGGAGTCCCCTACCCTTCTGTCTCCAAGTAAAGCAGGTCTCCCTCTGATGCCTGGCTGCATTCACCAGCTGAGTCTTGGCTATCCTATGGCAAACAGGCTTTCCTCAGTGGAAATAGATAGCATAGCTTAGCTTTCTGCTTTTACCACCAGCTTTTTTCGAGAGAAGCTAACTGGGAATACTCGTCTGTAATAGTAAAGGCTTTCAGCTTCCCTGTCGTAGGAGAGTCAAATTCTGAATGAGAGAGTTCAAGTAGAGATAATCTATTTTCCATCAACTGCATTGAGTCATACTGGTGTGAGAGAAGTTGTCCTCTCTCTATTTCTACGATTGATACATGATTTAAAGGCGATTTTATTTCATTTTTATTGTTAGCTCCTCCCCCTGCTGTTGAGGGGTATAAAGGAGAGGGACAATGTATTTTCTGCCCGCTTGGAACATTTCTTGCTTTGTGCGCATTTGCGATATGGAAACATTATACGCAGTGTACGCAGTGTACACAATGTACGCAGTCTATCGCACGCCAGTACTGCACTGCGCCTGCAAAGCTTGCGATGCTTGCGATGCTTGTGATGCTTGCGATGCTTGCGATGCTTGCGATGCTTGCGATGCTTGCGATGTTATATGGAAACCAGGCTTAAATGATAAAGTAGGACAATGCGCACACGCAGTACGATCAGAACTCTGATAGGATTGCCATACTTGTCTCAAAAACAATCCTATTCCCAATATCTTTCTGTACAGATTTCCAAATTCCTGTTTACTAAATGACTACAAGTTTCCACCTTTCAGCACATCAGTTGTATCATAGCCGGTTTCACTGGTGGAAATTCAAGGTGTTCAAAAATAGCAAATGTGGCTTAGGTAGTCTGGATCGACTGAGATTGTATTCAGAAACCCGTAGGTCCAATTCCCTGCAGCTCTACTTGTATGTGAAGAACGACCAAAGCTTGGCTGATAAGTGTTGTAGTTGGGCCAAAATTATATTTGACCCTGAAATCCATAAGCTTTTAGTCTCATTTCGAAATCAGAGTACTGTGTACTCACCATTATCAGATTGACTATCGGGCAAGTTGAAGTAGATAATATGAGAATGTTACCATAGTCTGCCAACATGGTTTTGCTCCTCTCCCTCAGGCGGCATTCAAACTGCCACCAACCTACTATCTCCTCACCTCAGGTTACACACATACCACCACCTCCCATTAGGCTGCATTCAGCCTGTCCTCAGGCTGCCCTAGGCTTCCCTCAGGCTGCCCTAGTCATCCCTTAGGCTGTCCTCAGACTTCCCTAGCCACCCCAGTCTGTCCTCAGGCTGCCCTAGTCACTGTCTTCAGGCTGCTTTCAGGCTTTCCTAAGGCTGTTTTCAGATAATTCATCAGTAGTAGAGATTCTTCTGATATTTTCACAGAAGCAGAAAATTATTCTCTCTCCATTTCAGAACTCACAGCCTGCACATTCTATCTCACCGATAAGTTTGCTGTTGGGATCAATGCTAACCAATGATGGAGTTTTCTATATTCGTCTGTGAAACATGACACAATATCATTTAATACTGCAATCAATGAGTCCCTGCTTCATCAGTCAACATATTGCAATCTCATTCAACGATCACTGGCTCGTCATGGCACTACTCCATTCATTTACCATAGCTTTCATCAGCACTATATTCAGCTGTGGCTTCTCACAAGAACTGCTCCTTTGCAACCTTTCACCCATAATCAATGCGACAAAGGCAGACTTCGCAGGTAAATTTTAGAGTCTCAAACAGTTAATTATCTGTCTAGAAAGTTTTCAGAAATAGCTTAGGAGGTTGGTAAAACCTGTTTACTAGCAATCCCATTTGCAGCATTGCAAATATCGACTTACTACCCATATGGCTGCGGTTTAGTAGAGAGGAAACTGAAAGGTGGTTCTTCACTACGCAGCAGCATGCCTTGAACTTGACATGAAGGCTTTCACCAATCTCCTGTTGCTGTGCCAGCAATTGCCAGCACACTATCAAGTCATTGGCAAAATGCATTCTCAAGCAGGTGCTTACAGTTGCCAGCATGTGCGCTTTTATAACTCAGTTCACTGCCTCCCTTAGCTACTCTGTGGGGGCACATCTTAGGACTAAAATCAAATGCGGGTGAGGCACTGAATCATGAGAACACACATGGGGGCAATGGAGAGCACATGCAGACAATTGCTGGTACAGCATCGGGAAATTCACATAAGCCGGTGTGATAATTCATTAGAAAAATCCTAGAATACATGCAGTGCTGTACGATTATATTACGGCTAAGGCTGTGTTTTTTTCCAGCCAGTATTAACTACAGCTATGAGGTGAAGGCCTCTCTCTCTTTGATCGAATGCGCCGGATTCTGTCAAATAAGCGACACTTGTCAGGCTGCTGTCTATAGAAATGCCAATCAATGTCTGCTGATAACAAATGGTGTAGAAAATGTCAGCCATTGGTATGGAGGCAACTCAACTTTCCTCGACATCAGAATGTCTACGTTTAATATTAAGGTAAGGTTTTTAAGGTACATATAGGTTGCATCACTCACTATCTCACTCTCCTTTCTACCATCAGTCTTTCAGTGAGTACAACTGGTGCCACTGTAAGCCAGGCATTGCTAGCTTTTGAGTGGCAGCAATGGCATGATAGTGCACATTCACTTATATCAGGAAGAATCTAAGTACATTTTCATGGAATTATTTGAGGTAAAAAATTGGGGGTTAAGGGCAGAGAGCTTAAAGTCGGGGCAGATTCTGGGGACAAGGATTTCCACAAGAGGAGAGGAGATAGATAATCAACTGGTGGATTTTCATGTCATAATACAACTGTTGAGAAATTTTGCAATAAATTAATTTTTGATTATATCAGTATTTGTTTTATCAGGGAGGAATATGCCCCAGTTCCTGCACTGGTACGTCTGTCTGTGTGTACGACTGTACGTCAGGTAGGGAGATCGGAGGATGCATGGAGTTGAGTACATCTCAATATGGTAAGCATGAAAATTAGAACACCTGGCTAAAAACTCGGTTCATACTCACGTCTGTCATATGTAAACTTTCTAGCTGCTACTATGGCTAGATCTTATAGAAACCATGCCGTACACTTATTTCTACAGTACCAACCGACAGTTAATACCAGAAGGTTCTACAGTTCAAAAACTTCATCTGGGATGGTTGTGCTGAACATTGTACCACTTTCAACAGCTGTCAGTGAAGTTTTCAGCCAGCAGATTTTGGTGCATTTTCAGTCTATTGTCCAGATTGTTTGCAAATACTGAATGTATTAACATTCAGAGCGTTGGAAAGCTGCAAAAATGGCAGTCACACATGTTTTCAGCCATGGAATTTTTATCATGACTCTCACTCTCCAACCCTCCGCTCCTCCAACCCTCCAATCCTCCAACCCTTCATCCTTCCAACCCTCCAACCCTCCACCCCAGAAACCAAAAAACCCAACCACACACCAACCCACCACACCAAAACCCAAAACACCAAAAAAAAAAAAAAACAAAAAAAAAAGGAAAAAAAAAAGGCGAAG
>ERZ1740065.2702-NODE-2702-length-11074-cov-4.382612_pt1 | contig 11074 bp, 6 predicted proteins | sample MGYA00581738_ERZ1740065 | MGnify/ENA primary metagenome ERZ1740065 (study PRJEB43018, sample SAMN04849749) | marine metagenome | isolation source: floating plastic debris | place: Pacific Ocean | collected 2008-09-01 | study: EMG produced TPA metagenomics...
GTCGTAGCTGGGGTGGAAGTATCCGACCAGGGAAGCCCCCGTTTTGAGGAGTAGGGGCCCGTTTTCATAGCCAAAATTCAAATTGACACCCTGATTTTTATCGTTGGCCTGATTGAAGTAGGCAAAGCGGAAGGTCGTCGTATCGATCGCCGGTGCAATTCCCCCATCCTCGGTCTCCACAAATTCGAACAAGCCAATCTTCTGCTCGATGCGGTTGTAAAAGCCCTTGATCTTAAAACTCACCGCCTCTCCATTGTCGCCTTCGTGATCGTAGTGAAAGCTCACCTGGAAATTGTCGGATTGCTCCGCCAATAAATCGGGATTGCCGATGATGTAGTGGTTGATGTCGATAAACCTAAAGAAAAGCTCTTTGAGATCGGGGCTGCGGAAGCCCTTGCCGTAGGAGGCACGGAAGGCCCAATCTTCATCGATGTTGTATTTGACGTGTACCGAAGGGACGAGGGGGGCATCGTAGCGCGAATTGTAGGCGTAGCGCAAGCCCCCTTCCAACTCCAGGCGATTCCAGGGCTGGTAACGCACCTGCCCAAAAACGGCGTAATCCTGAATTTCGCTAAAGTTCTCCCGGCTGCTCAGGCTGTCCTGAATCCGCTTCCCCGTGGCATCGTCGTAGCGCAAATCGAGCCCAACCTGAAACTGGAGGGGCGAATCGTCGTACTGGCTGGCGAAGGTGGTCCGCCACTGGATGGCCGAAAAGCGGGAGGTATCCTGCTGTCCTTCGAGGAGGATCTCCTCTTCGGGTTCAAAATTGCGCCGGTAGCTGTTCTTGTAGCGCCGGAAGCGGTTGTAGCCCAGTACCGATTGGATAAAGTAATTTTTGGCCACCTCCCCGGAATAGTTCAACGCGTGATCGATGCGGAGGGTCTGGTACTGGTCGTCAAAAGAGTAGGGTTTGAAATCGGGGCGGCGGACCTCGCCCAGATTGGTGACGTTTTCATCCAACACGCTAAAGCGGTACTGCAAGTCGTGACCGCCCTCCAAAAAGCGAAGGCTACCTTCGGCGTATTTCTGCTCCTTGGGATTCCATTCCTGATAGCGCAAAGAATCGACCAGACCAAAGCCGTCGAATTCATTTATGCCCCCACTCAGGGCCAGCAGCCATTGGGAGCCCAGGCGACGACCCAAATTGGCCTGTACCGTGCGTTCGCCCCGGGTTTCGTACTGAAATACGACTCCCACTCGATTGGCATTGACCTGGGATTTACGGGTAATCAGATTGATGACCCCAGCGAGCGCGTCGGTTCCGTAGCCCACCGACAGCGGACCTTCGACAATCTCGACGCGTTCGACGTTTTGCATATTGATTTGGGAAAGATTGATGTTCCCCCCCTGCCGACCGATGATGGGGACACCGTCGATCATGATTTTGACATTTTGCCCACTCAGCCCCAGCAGTTGGACGCTGCTCCCCAAAACGAGGTCCTGGCGGATGCGCAGTCCCACCTCCTGTTGGAGGGCTTGTTCCAAGTTGTTCACCCCACGGGCCTCCAGGGTGCTCCGTTGGATGGTTTGGATATCGTGGAGGGCATTGCGACTGTCGGTAGGGGCGTACTGGGCCGTGACGACAATATCGTCCAGATCAATCGTCCACAGCGAACTGTCGATGGGGCTCTGGGCCATTAGCAGGGTGTGGGTACTGATCCATAGGCAAAGGAATAGCAGTACCTTAAGCTTGTTTTTCATAAGCGTTTTGAATTTTGGGGAGCTGGGCGACGGTTTCTCGCCAAGCTTCCAATTCGGGGATTCCGGGTTTGCGTTTACCAAAACAATAGATGATAAGTTGCCCCTCGCGATCGAAGACTTCCAATCCCGTAACGATGCCATCCGCCGTCGGTTTTTTCACCACCCAGACCTGATCGACCCCATCCAGATTGAGGTGGAGGTTGAAGTCGGGGTCCATGATATTGAACCACTGCTCCATCGGAAAGAGCTTTTTGATCGGGCCAGTGTGTATTTGAATACAGCCCGGGCTATTGGCAAACACCATGATGGGAAGCTGGCGTGCCGCCACGCTTTCGAAGAGTTGAACAATGCCTTCCTTAGCCACGGGATAGGCGTGGTCCGCGGGGGCCAGGCGCAGGGCTTGTAGCCGCTGTACCTTGTGCTTGCGGAGGAGCGGAAAGAAATCGTGGGTATCCTCCAACGCCAGCCACTCCGCTTGAAAAGCCGCTACGTCCACCTCGGCGTCGCTGTGGTATTCCTTCGGTTCCACCGGGCTGTGGTTGATCGTGGCGGGGGTGCCTTGGTCCTCACCGCGGTATTCGGCCACCAGTTGGTGGTAGGCCGTTTCGTCGGAATGGGGGGTCAGGTAAATTTTGTGAACGGCGACTCCCCGATCGTTGAAGAATTGTAAGCCGTAGAGCGGCTTTTTCGTACGGGGGTTGAGCTGGGTCGAAGCGTAGGCGTAGCTCCACTGCGTCATAAAAAAGCGCAGATCGATGTCGGGATTGACGGCTACCCCCATCTGTCCACCGTGCATAAAGGAGATGTTGTCGTAGATGCCTTTGCGTTCGTGAACGGCGTATTCGTTGCGGGTGAGCGCCATGACCTTTCCCAGGGCCTTGACCTTGGGTAGGAATTCTTTCCAATCACCCGCCAGGCGGATGAGTTGGTCCCCCAGCTGCAACTCTAACAGTTCCAGTTCGCTGACTTCCAGCGCCTGAGCGGCGTTGCGGATTCTCAGTCGGGGTTGTTCGTTCTTTAGTTTTTGATACCTTTCGCGAAGGTTTTGATTATTACTCTGCATGATAAAAAGTTTGTGACCTATAAATTCAAGTGCCAATGGTTTATCGAACTAGGAAGCACTCCGGTTGGGGAGTGCGGAATCGGGAATTTCGTGAAATGCGGTGATTTGGGGACATTGATAGACGGGGTTTTGCATCACCACGGCGCGGATGCCGTAGGCTTGTTGAATATTGCTTTCGTTAAATACTTCCTCGGGGCGACCGATCGACAGGGTTTCGCCCCGGTGTAGCAGTAGGATGCGATCGGCGTACTGGGCGGCGAGGTTCATGTCGTGCACGACGATAAAGATACCAAAGCTTTCCTCCCGGCTCAAGCGGCGGAGGAGGTGGAGCAAACGGTGCTGGTGGGCCAAATCGAGGCTGGCCAGGGGCTCGTCGAGGAGGAGGAACCGGGTGTGGCGGGGCTGGCGGCAGTACACCTGGGCCAGGACGCGGGCGAGGTGGACGCGCTGCTGCTCACCTCCCGATAGGGTCAGAATGTTGCGATGCTGCATACTCTCCAGGGCCACCTGTTGCAAACACCATTTGGCGACGTCCATACTTTCTTCCTTGCTCTCCAGGCTCGCGTAGGCGTAACGTCCCATCAGTACGACTTCCAGCACCGACAGGGCAAAGGACAGTTCGATCTTCTGACTCAGGATGCCCCGCATCCGGGCGAGCCGGCGGGGTGCCCACTGGAGGATATTGCGGTGGTTGATGGAAATAGCGCCTTCCACCATATTCTCCTCCCCACCAATCGCACGGAGGAGGGTCGACTTTCCCGCACCGTTGGCACCGAGGACGGCGAATACTTCACCCGGTTGGACCTCAAAACTGACTTGTTTGAGAATCTTACGAGCGCCTTTTTGTATCGTCAGATCGCGTATTTCAATCATAGCGTATGGCTTAAAATGAGCGATGGCTCGTTTGGCGCAAAATCCCGATAAAGACGGGAGCACCAAGTAAAGCCGTCAAAATCCCGATGGGCAATTCCACCGGGGCGATGATGGATCGGGCCAGCGCATCCGACAGGATCAGAATAATGGCCCCCAAGAGAGCCGAGTTGATCAACAGGGGACGGTGTAGCGTTCCCCGGGAGAGTCGTATGAGGTGCGGAACGACCAAGGCAATAAAGCCGATGGCGCCGCTCATGGCTACGCAGGACCCCACGGCCAGTGCGGCACTGACTACGACCCACAGTTTGACCCGCTGGGTGTTTACCCCAAGGTATTTGGCTTCTCGTTCTCCCAATAATAATAAATCCAGATCTTTTGCTACTCGCAGGAGACAAAATAAGGACGTTCCAACCAGCAGGGCAAGGGTGGCCACAATTTTCCAGTTGGCGCCGCTCAAACTTCCCAGGGTCCAGAAGGTGATGTCCCGCAGTTCCTCTTCGGTCGAAAAGTAGGTCATCAATCCCACCAGGGCGCCGCCGAGGGCGGTGATGGCAATACCGGCGAGGAGCATGGTGATCACGGAAGTTCGGCCGTTGCTGGTCGATAGGCGGTAGACGAGTACCGTACAGAACAGGCTGCCGGCGAAGGCCGCGATTGCCACGGAGAGGTAACCGAGTTGATCGGGGAGGTACTCCAGCAGCAGCGGTTGAAACAAGATGGCTGCTACGGCGAAGACCATGGCTCCGGTGGTAATGCCGATGAGGGAGGGATCGGCCAGGGGATTGCGGAAGAGTCCTTGAATGGCGGCACCGGAGGTAGACAATCCGGCCCCTACCACGAGGCCCAGAAAAATGCGGGGGAGACGGATATCCCAAATCAGATAATTCCTCGAATCTGCGGGAATTGATTCAGTCCCCCCCGTTCCATGCGAAATAATAATACAGATCACATCTTTAACACTCATGGGATAGGCTCCGACTAGACAGGAACCCAAAATCGCCACGAGGAGTATCGTCAACAAAACCGGCGTCGAGAACAAAATGCTCCATCGGGGTCGATCCACCCCACCGTTGGGAGGATGCGGGGGGTCGGTGCCGATGGGAGGTGATGGGGTCGTGGAGGACCCCTCGACCATCAGTTCATTTTTTCCTGACTGAGCACGGTTTGGTATTTCCATTTATTCAAAGCATTGGCCAAGTCGATGGCGGCACTGGTGGCCCGGGGTGTAAACCCGAGGGCGTAGAGGCCATCCATGGTAATGATTCGGCGTTCCTTTCCCGCCGGCGTCTGTGCCACGCCCGGCACTTCAAGCAATCCCACTTCGCCACCTAAGCTGGCCAAGCCACTGGTAAAAAGCAAGAAGGCATCGGGTTGTGCTTTCACCAGGCCCTCTACCGAGAGCGCTTGAAAGCCACTGACCCCTTCCGCCGCATTGCGTCCGCCAGCCAGTTCGATAAAGGACGAAGCCGAAGTCTCCTCCCCTCCTACCATCATACTGCCCTTGCCGCGAGCGTAGATAAACAAAACCCGGGGACGGTAATCATCGCCGTCATTCAACAGCGAATCGAGCTGCCGCCGTTGGTTTTGGTAGTCCACCCGCATCTGCGCCAGGCGTTCTTCGTTGCGCAGGGCCTCGGGAAACTGCTCCGCCATCGTGATGGCATTGTCTAAGGTGTTACTGCTAGGTAACAAAACTACGGGTATTCCCGAGTCCTGCAAGTTTTTGATGGCCTTGTTTTCCTTGACATCCTCCCCCACCAAAATAAGTGTCGGCTGTAAGCCCAATAAGGCCTCTACGTTGAGGTTCCGTACGTGGCCCAGATTGGGAATTTCCGCAACGGCATCGGCCGGATAGGTACTGGTGACGTCCCGGCCGACGATCTGCTCGCCGTGGCCAAAGTGAAACAGCGTCTCAGTAATGGTCCCGGAGAGCGAGACGATGCGTTGCTCCTCGGCGGAAGGGGTTGAATCAGGGTTTGTCGAGGCTTCCGTACCGCTGCCGTCAGAACCGCAACTTTGGGAGAAGCCCACCAATCCAAGCAGGATCAGAAAAAGAGGAAAGTGCTTGTTCATTCGTATATTGTTAAGGGCAAAAATACCGGGTCGTACCGGCCCAAAGCCCTAGTTAAAAGCCCTAGTCAAAAGCGCTGTAACTTCTGGGTAACCAGGTCACCGGCAGTTTGCAACTCCAGGAAGTAAGCCCCCCGGGGCAAATCTTCCAAGTTTAGGGTTTCTACGTGGAACCCAGCCTGACGGTACTGTACATTGCTAGCGACCACCGCTCCCAGGTTATTGATCAGGCGCCACTGTACTTCGGCTCCTTCGACGGTGCTGTAGCTCAGGTAGCTTTCTGTCGTCGCCGGATTGGGGGACAGGGATACCTCGGAGATGACCACGGGATCGTCGATCGAGCTGATTTGATCCACCAGCTCTTTAATAAATACCGTGACACCGGTCGTCGAACCTTCAAAGTCATCAAAAATGATTTTCCAGATCTCACCCGTCGCCGTTTTGACGAAGTAGGCGCGATCGTCGGGGATGGCCCAACCCATACCGGTGAAATCTTTCCAATCCCAACCCAGCACGTCGAGTTCACTGCTGTACTGATCCGCGTAGTCCTCGTGATCCACATTGGAGGGGTTGACGTTGTCAGCCTCGGCCACTTCTACGCCGTGACCGGAGAAGGTACCGGTCAGCAGGTACTGGATGGTCATTCCTCCACCCGCATCCAGGGGCGTACGGTAGCGGGTAAAGAGCAGGTCCCACTGGTTGGGGATGGCCTTGAACTCTCCATCAGCTAGGGAATAGTAAGCCAATGGTGAATCGGGATAATCCGCTTTGTCGATCGTAAAGGTCTCTTCGTTACTGCCGTCCAAGTTGGCCCAACGTACGGTGTAAACCGTACCCGCCAGGGTACAGACCTCCATCTTGACGTAGGCACCGTCGCGACGCTTGATGACGTAGCCCGTGGTCGCTTCGACGGTTTGTAGCATCGGGTTGTAGGTTCCCCAGCCGTAGTCGAAGGGATTGCTGGGGTCGCGGGTGTTGTTGAAGGCACCAAATTCCCAGGACTTCTCGTCGTTGTAGACGGGGTCGCCCAGGGAGTTGGGGTCGATGTTAGCGGAAAAGTCATTGGAAGGGGCGAGGTACAACTCTAGGTCGGAACCCGAGTTGGAATTGGCTTCATTAATGTGAATGCCCGCATCTTGCTGGCCGATGGTCGTAAAGGCAATGTCCCAATCGAGGGGATCGATGACGGTACTTTGGTCTCCATTCAAGGTATAGTATACCTGGTTGACGTATCCGTTGCCGTAGGAGATTTCGCAGAAGTCCTGCGCCGCCAGGCTAACGGAGAGTGAAAAAAGGGCAATTAGGGTGTAAATATATGCTTTCATTATCCTTATTTAGACTATTTATAAATAACGCTCCAAAGATAGAAGCTCCCTGCGGAAAGCACAACTTTTTGATGAAAAATTTGATCTTAAAAGCCCATGGGCTTCCTCAAGCAGTCGTGTTTCTGACAGAATTAACGTATTTATAGTAATTACTGTAAATTTAGAAAAGAAAATGAAGCGTGTAAAGATATTTTGCCTCCTTTTGGTGGTGGGCTTGGTAAGCCAAGAGGGAAAGGGGCAACTTAAGCCGGACTTTTTTCCCGAAGACATCGATGCTTGGGACGAGCAGGGGCGCTGCAATTTCTGCCAGCCGGGAGTGCGCAACCGGTCTCGGTCGAGAGGGCTGGCTCTGGTATACGACCTGCAAAGTGCCGCCGATTTCATTCCCGAGGATGCACGCCTAGCCAGTGCCCCCACCCGGATCAGCCAAATCAGCCTGCTGATGGTGGACGTCAAAATCCCTTTGATCGTCAAGGAAAACTTTAAATTCCTGCTTTCTTACAAATACCTCCGGGAGAGGTATGCCTTCAAGACCCTGGAGGGCAACCGCTCCTCCATCTTTCAGCTCCTGAGCGACTTCCCACTCAAAAGCCACGCTCTGGGTTTTATCGCCAGCAAGTCGATCAATGAAGATACCTACCTGGCCATCCAGGGCAAGTACGCCAATAATGGCAATTACGCCAGCGCCATTTCCTTGCGGTCGCGCTCGGCCATCTACCAAGTGCGGGGAGTCGTGGGTTTTAAACGCACCGAAGATATTGAATGGGGGGTGGGCCTCAACCACCGCCAGAGCTTTCGACGCATCAACATCATCCCCTTCCTCGTCCTCAACCGCAATTTCAGCAGCCAATGGGGGCTGGAATCCGTCCTGCCCGCCTACGCCTTTTTGCGTTACAACCTGGACGACCGCAACATCCTCCTCTTCGGGCCCCAGTACGTCAGCCGCAGCTACCAGCTGAGCAATCCCGAAGTCCCGGACGATCCTTTTGATTACGCCATCAACCATTCCGAAATCCTCACCTCCCTCCGCTGGCAGCACCAGTGGATCCCCTGGCTGTGGTCGAGCTTCCGACTGGGGTACCGCTTCAACTTTAGCACCGACTTCGAGTCGCGCAATCCCCCCGTAGAAACCTTCCGAGCCGATCCGACCGATTCGCCCAGCTTCCAGATCAGCCTGTTCCTATCTCCCCCCCGCTTACTCGCCGCGCCGTGGACACTCCCCCCCTAGCCTAGGCACCCACCATCCGCAGACGTAACCACTCCATTCATCGTACTAATCGTTCCTTTTTTCAAAAAGTATGCACTTTGGTCTTAGGATTCTACTTTGCTTCGATAAATACAAATGGAGTAACCATTGAAACTTTAACACTTTTTTCTGCCACCTTTGATCAAACGCCTTGTCTATTCGAATGTACTGCTACACAACTAACTACTGTAACCACTTTTTTCAAGTCTCGTCTCTAAACCTAGCATGATGAAGCGCATCCTCATTGCCCTGTGCCTCTTGGTACTGGGAAACCACCTCCTACTCTCTCAATCCGCAGCCACGACCGATAGTACGCAAACGAATGCCGTCACTAAAAAAATCTACCTCACCAAAAGGATGGAGTCCAAGCCCCCCACCATCGACGGGCTGATCGACGAGGCCGTCTGGGAAACGGTGAGTTGGGGGGGCGGGTTTACCCAACGCCAACCCAATCCCGGGGGTGCCCCAACGGAAGAAACCAACTTTAAAATCCTCTACGATGCCAAAAACCTTTACGTCGCCTTTCGTTGCTTCGACGCCGACCCCGACGGCATCGAACGCCGCCTTTCCCGCCGCGATGGCTTCGCCGGCGACTGGGTCGAAATCAACATCGATAGCTACCACGATCTGCGGACCGCCTTCTCCTTTACCATTTCGGCCTCCGGGGTAAAGGGCGACGAGTTCATCTCCAACGACGGCAACAATTGGGACAGCAGCTGGGACCCCATCTGGTACGTCAGAACCCAGGTGGACGAAGCGGGCTGGACGGCCGAATTGCGGATTCCGCTCAGTCAGTTGCGTTTTTCCAACAAGACCGACGAGCAGGTCTGGGGCATCCAGTTTACCCGGCGCTACTTTCGGGAGGAAGAACGCTCGGTGTGGCAATACCTACCCCCCAACTCCGCTCAGTGGGTCAGCGCCTTTGGCGAACTCCACGGCATCAAGGGCATCCGCGCCCAAAAACAGGTCGAAGTACTGCCTTACGTAGTGGGAAAAGCCGAGACCTTTGAGCAGGAAGAGGGCAACCCCTTCGCCACGGGCAATCGGCTGGGGCTCAACGTCGGGGTGGATGGCAAAATCGGGATCACCAACGACCTGACCCTCGATTTTACCATCAATCCTGATTTTGGACAGGTGGAAGCCGACCCCTCGGCTCTGGTACTGGATGGCTTTCAGGTGTTCTTTCAGGAACGCCGGCCCTTTTTTGTGGGTAACCGCAACATTTTTGATTTCCGCGTCACTTCCGCCGAATCGGGGGGGTCCTTTACCAGCGACATCTTGTTCTATTCTCGCCGCATCGGGGGCAGTCCACACGGCTATCCCGATGTGGGGGACGGTGAATTTGTCAATCAACCCCAAAATACCGCCATCCTGGGGGCCGCCAAATTTAGTGGCAAGACCCAGAAGGGGCTGTCGGTGGGTGTGCTGGAGAGTGTGACGCGTCGGGAGTGGGCCGAGATCGACAATCAGGGCGAGCGGCGCCGCGAGTTGGTGGAGCCCCTGACCAATTATTTCGTGGGGCGGGTCCAGCAGGATTACGACGGAGGAAATACCGTGATCGGGGGTATGCTGACGGCGGTGAATCGCAACTTAGCGGGTACCGAGCTCAATTTCCTACACCGCTCGGCCAATTCGGCGGGTCTGGATCTGATGCACCGCTGGAAGGAACAGACTTGGTACGTGGCGGCCAATCTGATTGGGAGCAATGTGGAGGGCAGCCGCGAGGCGATTACCAATACCCAAGAACGCTTTCACCACAACTTCCAACGCGTCGATGCCGAGCACCTCAGCGTCGATACCACCCGGACCAGTTTGCTGGGGCACGGGGGTACCCTACGGTTGGGTCGAGTGGGGGGTGGCAAACGCTTTAACTTCGAGGGGGGCGTCACCTGGCGCTCGCCCGAACTGGAACTGAACGACATCGGCTTTTTGCGCAATACCGACCAGATTTCGCACTTCTTCTGGGCGGGTTACCGCATCGATCAGCCCTTTTCGATTTTTCGCAACGTACGGTTCAATTACAACCACTTTTACGATCAAGATTTTAGTGGGCAGCTGCTTCGCACGGCCTGGAACGTCAACGGCCACGCCCAATTTAAAAACAACTCGGGGATGGGGACCGGCTTCAACATCATCCCCTACGACGTGTCGACCAAATCGCTACGGGGTGGCCCCAGCCTACGGCACGGCAATCGGATGAACAATTGGACGTATTTCTACACCGATGGTCGGAAAAAGGTCCGTTTCAACTTCAATGCCTGGCACCAGTGGGGTATGGACAATGGCAACTGGGCCAGCAGTTACAGCGTCTGGATGACGGCCAACCCCACCAACGCGCTCCAACTGTCGATCGGAACCAGCGTCGACAGCAATCACGATCGCCTCCAGTACGTCGAAAACGTCGACTTGGATGATGATGAGACCCGCTACCTCAACGCCACCATCGATCAGAAGACCTTTAGTATGACCATCAATGTCGACTACACCATCAATCCCAACCTCACGGTACAGTACTACGGTTCGCCCTTTATTTCGCGGGGACGCTACTCCGACTTCAAACACGTCACCGACCCCATGAACCGCCGCTTTGAGGACCGCTTTCAGGCCTACGCCAACAACGAAGTCGAGTACAATGTGGAGGAAGCGGCTTATCACTTTTTTGAGAATGGGGAGGAAGTTTTCACCTCCAGCGATCCTGACTTTAACTTTATGCAGTTCCGATCAAATTTGGTGATACGCTGGGAATACATCACGGGCTCGGAGGTCTTTTTGGACTGGTCGCGAAGCGATGAAACT
>ERZ1740065.2703-NODE-2703-length-11073-cov-11.958613_pt1 | contig 11073 bp, 4 predicted proteins | sample MGYA00581738_ERZ1740065 | MGnify/ENA primary metagenome ERZ1740065 (study PRJEB43018, sample SAMN04849749) | marine metagenome | isolation source: floating plastic debris | place: Pacific Ocean | collected 2008-09-01 | study: EMG produced TPA metagenomics...
TTTTTTTTTTTTTTTTTTTCTTTTTTTTTCTTTTCTTTCTTTTTTCTTTTTTTTTTTTTTTTTTTTTTTGTGTGGTTGTTTTTTTTTTGTGGGGGGAGGGAGAGATCACGGAACACTGTAAAGCATGGATCGACTTCAAAATGAGACAACTCTACTTTCTACAACATTTCTTTAGTAGACTTGAGTTATTTCTCCAATCCTCTTCGCTATTAACATGCATTGGCCGCTATGGTATATGGTGCAGGACCAACAGAACTAGCTGCGCAATCATATGAGCGAATTGATAGAGACGAAGAATGAAAATCTTACCTAAAATCAAGCTGTTCTTATTAAAGAACTTGTAAAGCACTAGAAGACCAGCGGCAATGTATGAGACATGTTTTATCCTCCTCCAGCTACCAGGAAGTCTAGATACCAGGTTACATATCAGAGATGCTATGAGCAGCACCCACAATCCATCGACAGCGCTGCTGACGGTAGGAATGGCACAGTTGTTGAGAATGCTGTCCAAGGATATGTCTGAATAATGAGCATCACTCATCTCGAATTCGTCTTGATAGTCCTCATAATCACCATAAAACGAGGGATCTAGGCCATAAGCATCTGAAATACAAGAATGTTCTGTCTCAGCCACGCTTGTGTTGGTATGTGGGAATCAGGGGCGGTTCCAGCAACGATTGGATTGTGGTAGCCACGTATTGACCCTAAAGTTGTTGAAGAACTACTGTCCTCAGACGCTCAGATTCTGAAGCACGTTAGCCTCTCTGTGTCACCCTAATTCATGTACCTTGGCATGCTAGTTCGCCTGTCAATTTCTAACATCATGAAAATGCCTCTGACAACGAATTTGGCATGATAATTAGACTACATCCTGCTAGAGCTTTTGAGCATAGCTACCCAACTACTCACCTTCAAACTGTGCCATGAGTTCGGGATTGTTCTGAAGTGCTGCTAGCAGTGATTCCATGTCTACTTCACCATCATCCGACACGAAATCACTGGCCCAGTCGTAGTCCATGTTGTGGCCGATAGGGATTTAAATTATTACAGAGTAGTTCAATTTCAGCTTCAAATTACCGCCTTAGTCATGAGTCGAAAAATCAGAGAGATAATACTGCTGTCTACCAGCATAGGAAGAGGGTGAGGATGGTGGAGAAAGAGAACAGGACTTTTTTTCCCCAATGCAAAATCACAAAGATTTAAAACGGAATCGCTGTCGATACCCTCAACAAGGAGAGCACAACTCTTGAATAATGTTCCCGGCAGAAAGGGAGTGCCGCTGTGCTCGAAAACCACTGGCCCAGAGACTAGACGAGGACCCTGATTGGGCGGCGTCTTCACTCAAACAGGAAACACGACGATACAAAAAGTGATCCAAGTAAAAACAAGGGATTTCACTCCGTGTCCGGCTGGTACGAAGAGGTACTTCTAACGGCGTAAGGATGCAATTACGTGGATTTTTGGTTTGTTCTTCCAAGTCGTAGTCTTATAATCTTACGACATCACCATTCTTTGCTTTATAGGTGAAACATTTCTGTAAAGATCCCTTTGACTTCGCAATCTTCCTAGCGATCCACCTCCCGGGATCATCAGACTAGTTACGATGACAGTCTTACATATCACACGAGAAAGATAGCAGGCTTAAACATCATATCATATCCTTGGTGCTGTACGATTGATAAAGTGCTGTCAAATGATGGATGTCCCTGGAAGGGCCTCACGTATCGGCCACATCGTCAATGTAGTCCTGACCTACTGGATCATTAGTATATCGATGGTGTTCTTCAACAAGTGGCTTGTTGGTGGAACATCTAAAAGTTCTCACGATGTCTCTATATTCGTTGCCTGGTCTCAGAGCGTTGTTTGTGTAATCTTCATTCTCATCTACCCGAAAATCGGCTCGCTGGTCCGTGCTGATATTACGGTGAGCTATTTATCATCCTTGTACTTGTCAACTTGTCAGCTTGTGAACTAACCTCCGATATTAACGCTATGTGCAGGAAGAAGCTCTACTGTGTGCAAGGTAAAAGAGGTGTTGCTAACTTCCTCTTGCTATGCGAATGAATTCCTCTTAAACTGCATGACTTTGCCTGATCTGTAGTATAATTCCATCACACCTTCTGTTGCATTCGAACTGATTGCTACTTGCCCTCAATGCTCTTCTGACAAACGACTATCATCTTCCTGATGGTAGAATCAGAATGACCCTAGAATGACCTTGCTGCGAGATCTGCTGCTCAAACACGATTGGTACCCGAGTCTAATTGAATGATTTTCCTCTGCTTGCAGACGCATAACCTGGAATGGAGAACCTGCATCAGCTGTCCTGTGCTCATAGTCTCCTTTCTGTTCTCACTCATGCTCTCCTCCAACAACTACTGCCTGAAGTTTGTGGGCGTGGCATTCTTCCAGATCGCGCGCTCCTTCACGCTCATATTCACAGTGTTTTTCTCCGTTACCATTCTCCGTAAACGCGCCTCCTGTCAAGTGTTCCTCTGCTGCTGTGTGGTTGTCCTTGGCTTCTTCATCGGAGTGGACCAGGAGAAGGTAACTCTTAGTTTTCCCATAGGGAGGGAAGGGAAGCAACGATCGTAGAGCATTGGGTGATGACGTAACGTAAGGAGTGGTCAACTGCATTATGTGTGTATTTACGTTGATGTACATTTATTTAAGACTATAATTTAAGAGTGAATTATTTTCAGCATGCAGTTACATAATTCCATGTCATTACATAGTACCTGATGATATTCAGAGAAAAGCAACCTGGGTTAGATTAGGGTGGTGTATATTTCACCATCAGTTGGTATTTGTGAACATGGTGTGCGTAGTAGTAGCAGCAGCAGCGGCAGCAGTAGCGGCAGCAGTAGCAGCAGCAGCAGTAGCAGCAGCAGCAGTAGTAGTTCATAGCTGCTGGTGGGTTTTGAATGTGTGAGTTAATGAGATATGGATCAATGATTTTCTCATTTCTATTATTTATGACAGGAAAGTTACTGTCTCCATGGTAATTATAGCGGCGTTGTAAATATAGCGAAATAGCGATTTCATGAGTTCCGCTATTAATAGAACAGCAAAGTGTCACATGATTCGTTGTCACGCTAATAATATGACCGCTATATAATCCTATACCAGTACCTAGTATACAAGGAAATCCCTACGCCTGTCCCTTTGGCTCTTGGCTCTGGCTCAGACGCAGCGCACCTAAATATTAGTAGTCATCCACACAAACAATCGACTCTTACTTGCACTTCACCTGGCACACCATGGATAGTGATACAAAAAGTCAAGAAATGAAGCTTCCGCTACTATTACAACTACCAGTTTTTTACCCATGACCAGGAAGCGTTAAGTATATATATAGAAGTTCTGAAATTTTCGCCATATTTTGGATGCAGTACCTACCACGTGTACATTATTGCCTTTGACGTAGCTGTGCTTGTTCACAAATGTTACTGTGAATATAGTCAACTTTAGCAGTACGTAAACTATATTGTTTTACTCGAACTAGCAGTACTGCAGTATTTTCAGTAATGGTGTTCAGGATTTTTATTGATTTATTTTGCGTTTGGATCAAGGTTCTCCCCGGCAGGGCGCCAGGGGGCAATGCTCCCCTATAAAAAAATCCTGGGGAGAATCCTGGCTTGGATATAACATGAAAAGCTATCGAAAATAATATACTGAAGAACCGGATTTGATAGCGAAAGAAATATTTGCGTTTCCTTCAAAATCAACAATAAATAAAAATGATAGTAATCTAACGATAGCGATCCCATAAATGGGAAGACAACTCCTATATAAAGTATAATGGGTATAATTTCTATCGCGAATTCCAATGATAGCGATCAATCTTCGTCGCCATTTACGCGCCCGCTAGACCGTCGCTATCAAACCTGGTTCTACAATAGCGTTCAACTTCGATAGGGTTTTTAGAAAAGTTGGTATTATAATACTATTAATTATTATTTAATTAATTAATTAATTATTATTCATATGTACTATTGTGAGCTCGCTAAAATTTCTATGAATACTATTTATGTTTGCAGATATCATTCCACTAGATTTAGTGGTCATTGGAAGTTTTTGCGTTCAGTTTTTTGCGCCTACCAAGAGTAGTAGGGAATACTAGTGTATCAGCTTGTAATAACGTACTAGCGAATACTAGTGTAATAGTGTGTACTACTACCGCCAGTATCTGATGGTGAATGTTGCTCTGCTCTGCAGGCGGCTGGTACCCTGTCACCTATGGGTGTTGTATTTGGTCTCCTCTCGAGTGTATTCGTCGCTCTGAACGGAATCTATACCAAGAAAGCCATGGAAGTGGATGAAATGGACTCAGTGAAACTGACGCTACATGTCAACTGCAATGCCTCGTTCCTGCTGCTCATACCTGCAATATTCACTGGACAGGTAAGATATCTCTATGTCTATGGTATAGGTAAGATATCTCTATGTTTATGGTATAGGTTAGGGAAGAATGCGATAACGGTGTTCGATATCAGAATTTGATATTTGTCATGTCAATATTAGAAAACATCAGAAACCCTCCGTATTGATATAGCATCCTTGTAGTATCGGATACAGCATCAATTCATGAATGAACTTTCAAATAAGCTCACTATCTGGGCTAAAACTATTTATTCGCCCTAAATGAAGACCGATTACTGGTTTTACAGTACAAAGAGGCTATTATTGTGTCAGAAAAAAATATCTTCGGTGCTGATGACGTTCATTTTCGCAATCATCGTGAGTAGTTCGGTATTTCGATATATCGAGAAGACAACTCTGCATATCAACAATTGCTACCCGAACCTACCCTAGTACAGATACTCAAACTGACCAGCTAATATACCTCATTCTCAATACAGCTGCTTGTTAGTTGTGGCGTTCCGGACAAAAGTACTGGTATCCAATCACGTGGTGAATTTACATCATGTAGACTGACAGCCTCATTGAGTTATTCTGAAGAAGCCTGCGGGTGCTAGATGGTACAGTAACTCCACTCAGAGTGCCCGAGTGTGACTGTATGTACATAAGGAGCTGTAGTAGTAATAGTCTACTGGTCTATGAACTATCGATTCGTAATCAAGGGCGTGCCGTCTGTGAGCAGTACGAGTGTACCAGTGATAGTGCTGACTGGTAAAACCATATTGAAGAGTGCAGTATCAGTGGGGTGGGGGAGGGGGGCGGTTGGCTGGCCCCCCTGTTAATCCGAGACCCTCCAGCTAGTTTCTTTTCCTGAATAACTGTTGTAACAGACACAGCATTGGTGTCACTGTAATACAAACGCCTTAGTGATTGCCGTGTAGTATAAACAGCAGGTTCAGATTAGCTTCACTGAATCCTAGAGAAAGGTTACCTGCCGATCAGCGGTGCCAGGACTAGGGAGCTTTATTCCTCAGGGCACTCTCAGGAACAAACTTCATTACTGTAGCTGCATCAGCACTAATTCCACTGCAAAACCACTTGATAACAAATGGTTTGTGACAGATAACGATCTGTCACAAATGACTCACACTTATTGCGAGTTGTCTGGAAATGAGACAAGACTGAACAGGTAGTTGGCCTCCCTCTAGAAATACCTGATATACAAGACTGCACTTGTGCTATCAGTGATCATGTGAAATTAATGAATTACAATAACTGAAAAGAAGAACTACAGTCAATGTCCTATGATCTCAACACATAGATACAGACAATACATAATTATTTCCTGTCATGTGATGTGACATGTGACATTTCCTGTCATTTAAACTGACGTTACTGTATGGCAAGTGAATTGACACATTTGTCTTCTTGACTATATAGTTCAATGCGCTCCCCATATTTCTTGGGAATTTCCAGCAGTATTTTGTCGTACTGTCAAAATATGGGGCTAAATTGATATGAGTGTGTTTCTAATGTTTTCCGGCTGCTTATCGGTCAGACATCGCTGAGGTGAACTCAGATACGGCACGATACCAGATATTGTAGTCTATGGTCCACAACCTCTGATATTATCAGCTGTAAGGGTACTGAGCTATGGCTTCTCAAAGTTCAGAAACACTGAGCGTCCCGTATTGCTGCTCATGCGAGGTGTTCTCTATGGTTCACGCTGCTACAGCCTGCATACCTGTTAAGTTTCTCGGATTTTAGATGGCAGAATTTAGAGTCGAAATGGCTATTATTGGTTTTCTAATGTTCTCCTGTGGCTCACCAGTTAGAGCTTGCTGAGCTGAGCTCAAATGCTGCAGAGTAGAAATTATTTGTGGCGGTATACTTTTGCGATTTCTTTTGCAAATGTTCAAAATCGCAAAAATACAATCGCAAATATTTCAATGGTTATATAGTGATGATGAATTTTTGCAAAAATTTTTCGATCGTAAAAATTTTCCCATCCAAGTTTCCTGCTATTTTTGCAAATATTTTCCAGTGCAAAATAACTCCAGTCTACAGTATGGCTGAATCGTAGCTGTAGGGGGTAGGGGGGTTTTGAGCTATGATTTCTCAAAGTTCAGAAAAAACGGAATCTACAGTATTCTCAGCTTGACAGGTATGACAGGTTGTATAAGCCTCAGATCCCATTCGGAGCACTCACAGTTCCCTAATGTCCTGTGACCTTGACTGTCTAGTAGCACAAAGTGGGATTTATCTATATGCAACGTTACATCTGGAGCTTGCTGTGGTCCGTGGTTGTACATGTGCGTTTTGGTTGCCAGGCAACAGTAATAACAAGTCAAATATCATATGAGAAATGGAGAGATCTCTCTCGATCTAACACCCAGAGCTCTGCATCTTTCCTGGAAACACAAGAGATAGTGTAACTACGCATATCAATGCATTGTATCTTTTACTCTAAGCTGGTTCGTTTATGACTTCACACAAACATGGGAGTGGGTTGGGAAGTAACTATCTGCCGGCCAACTGTTCTATAATTTTATCAGTTGGATCTCAGCTGAGCTGAGCCGGAATGTAGCAGAATTGTAGCCATAGGAAGTAGGGGTTTTAAGCCATGAAAAACGAACTGAATAGCCAGTGTTTCTAGCTTGACATGGTGCTCGGTGATATACGCATACATCATTGCACAGTTGTCTCTTACTTGTAAGTCAAAGCCATGTTCCTGAGACTGAGTCGGTCAGACCCTCAGGGTGGCTCAGATATGTGTTGTGGTGAGGTGTAAGCTGCTGTGGTGTAGTGGTTAGCATGCCTGTCTTGCAAGGAGGGGAGGGGGAGAATTTCGTTTGTATCCGTATTTGCCTTTGAATGCTAGTCTGTGGGATGTTGTCGTTGCCATAGCAACCTGAGTGACAGGTGATCGGATGCTTACCTCAATCACTCTACCTTAGTGATGTTGCCTCATATACTGTGTTTTACGATTTAATACCCACAGAGGTGTTTAGCATCTAACCCCCCCTCAATAAAGGAATCAAAGAACGCCAGCTATGATTATAAGCTGTTGTGTCAACGAAAAGGGGAACAAGAAATAAAAGCGATGAGAGACTCAGAGTGATGCGGTGCGTTTTCTATAAAGTGCGAATATACAATTTTGATTCTTAGGTAGATACAGTGTGGCAGACAGGCCGTCTGACGGATCCGCTGTTTTGGTTGGCCACGTCTGCGTCTGGAGTGCTTGGGTTTCTCATCGCCTGGGCCAGTACGAGACAGATCGACTGCACCTCCCCAATCACCCATCATATCAGCAACAACACTAAGTCTATCATCCAGGTATGCTCAGTGAGCTTCTTTTCATGTGTTCGTTCCCCCCCATTAAACTACATGTGCACATGTGATTTTAGGCGCTGCTGGCGGTGGCTATATATCATGACTATAAGAGTGCCCTCTGGTGGTTGGGTTGCTGTGTAGTGCTCCTCGGTGCTTTCTTATATACTTGGGTGCGGATGAGGGAGGAAAGGCATAGAGAACGTATCATCAACGCCTTGCAGACATTCAAAGAAACGGAGGAAAGGTCACTTCCCTAACTACTGTTACCATGGAGAGATTTGTGACACATTGCCATACATGTACAGATTTCTTCTACAAGTTTGGTGCTAGGCTTTCAATTGTAATGCATTCCAAGTTTTCAGACGTTATTTTCAGTCCTTTTGGCTGTAATGGATGCTGTTGTCTGTTGGGTTTTTGATATCTCTCTTCTCATATGTAGGGAATTCCGATGCAAATGAAATGTATTACCACTACGCATCTACATAATATATAGACAGATGACCCATAGCTCGAAATATATTTACACTTCATGTTCAATTTAACATTTGTATTTGAGTCGTAAACAACAGGCTTTGCTTGCATGCCATTATAGCAGCTCCTCATGTGAGACTGAAGGTTGACATAAGCACTCGTAAGTTTCCCTCTGAATCATCCGCGCAAGGAGCTCATGATCGAGATCTATCATTACAGGGATGACAGCATTGTCAGCCCTCCTTGTATTCCCTCTGTCTCACTGGTAGCAATAGCTTATGACTAAACTCTATTTGTGATTAGTGATCACATGAGATGAATCATGCTCTGGAGTGGTTTATAGGTCAGAGGTCATTCCACAGTGACCTCATCCACTTGGATGTGCCTGTTTTGAGAAGTTTGCTTATCAGACTTGAGTTACTATATCCAATCCTCACATGACTTGTGACATAGGCAGTGTTTTGGCTCATATTATCAACTACTATTTTAAACGACTGTAAGCAACTGTAAACGCTCTACTGATAAGCAGCAGGCCACGACAACACTGGCAGGCCTGTCTAAATATAGTGACTCAAATATGCAATTACTGGCTGGATAACTGACAAGGCATTGGCAGCAGATGAGAACAGAAATAGTCGTGCGTACTAGCGTGATACAATCATCTTTATGCTGAGTTCAATACATCATAATATTCCAGAATAGTCCGTAAATGATTAGACTTTGAGATTATTGTAACAAGGTCATGTCAAATAGCTGAGAGCAACGCAGCCCCGAGGTGTATGACAACAGCTTGTACTGCTACCCATGATCACTGACAAACAGTAGCTTGCGCATGAGTGAATGGCTGAGAAAGGGGGGGGAATAAATAGTGTATGTTGTCTAGATAGACTATAGGTTCCGCTCGGGAGGCCGTCTGGTCTGTACAATAGGTGTCCTCCCGTTCGACAGTGTCTGCTCAGGCGTAAGATGCACCACGATTTTGGGTATATTCGACTCCGTGCAGCCTGAGTGGAGTTCGTGAGGACCCCCCTCTAACAATAAGAACCTGAGGCTTACGTATGAGCTAAACATCGGCTAAGGACCACCATAGAGAGATGGAAGGAATCGGTTACCTGGTCCTAGAGAAAGCATAGCGTTGACTAGTTCATAGTTGACGACAGGTTCGTGCTCTGTGATCGGTTCCCAGCCGACTGGTGGAGAAGCGGGAGGTGAAATGAGAAATTGTTTCTGTGGTTTCGGAGGGTTCAGCTGTGATTTCTCCGGCGCGTCATACAGCGTGGGAATCTGAAAAAGAATCTATGAATTTAAAACCTTGTCTTCAACAAGGAGAAGGTACAATGAGACACACTCTATCCATATCTGTCAACATGTCAGGCTAAGAATACTGGATGTTCGGTTTTTATGAACTTTGAGAAACCATGGCTTAAAACCCATAGCCCCTACGGGCTACGATGCTGCTATAACTGAGTAAGACTAATAAGCTGCAGGAACCAATAGTTTGAACGTAAATTTGGGGTCTAAAATACTGGAGGCTCCCAAGACATACAGGAGAGTTGACAGGTATGATGAAATAGCAGGTATGATAATACAACTACCACAGCAGTGCCTTCCAGCTGTCATGACACAGCAGTATTCCTGAGCCTATATACCATGATATAAATGACATAACAAAAGAGATTAACGACGCTAGAGGTGAGATTGATTGGTGCAGGCTGCAGTACCTATGTTCACATCAGTCACAGCTCAAGTTGAGTGCCTGGTCTCACATGCACCAGCGAATCACATGTGCTAGTGCTTCGGTTGTCCCCATATAGACAAATGTTTAGAATAACTTGAACACAAACCTGCACAAAGTAGGCCTTTATTTGTCGGCTGTCCAGGGGAGACATGTGTAACTCTAGTTTCGCATGGGCTGCGATTATACCCGAACTGAATTCAACGCGCGCCCGACAGAAATTCGGCAAGTAGGCGATCTTGATGCTGTTATCAAATGTTTGTAACGTTCTCTCAAATTCTGCCTAAAGGACAAATACTTGTTAAGCAAGATGGAAGGAGCAAGGGATAAGTGGCGTGGATAAAAACTCACCTTAATTGGATTATCTTCAGATCTATCAAATATACTGTGAGGAAGGTTGGTGAATATCAATGCATTAGGAATATCAGCAAGTTCAGCATCCTTTAGTGCTCCGTCCAAGCTTGACATACGAAAAGAATCGTTCTCACAAGAGCTAGTAATGCTGACGCTAGACTCATCCATGATGTGTAAACAAGTATGGTTGGTAAAACTCCTTCCACGACGTCCAAGTATCTGATTGACAATGCAGCTCACGAGGTAGCAGGCGTGATACTGGGATATTTTTGGAAGTGTGTACTTGGTGGTTGTGTCTGACGTAGAACTCCTGGCGTATACTGTTCCAAATGGGAGGTCAACTGTGATTTTAACCAGGGACTCCCATTCTCAAGTTCACACTCAGGAAGTGGAGTTACGACATGAGAGGTTATTGAGTGAATAAATATCGCCTACTGTATTAACCGAAATCGAATAAAAAATACCGATATGAAAATAACAGATGTAAGTTAATTTAGTGAAATAAATCATGAAATGAGCTGAAACTCAACTCCACTGGAAATTATACAACCATCGAACTCTGAGAAAGTTAACTCGAATAGACAACTCCGCGGAAGAAATCCACATGCAAACGGAGCCTCGAGAAAATCTCCTGAGAAAGGAAACTCTATTGAGAGTTGTTTGCCCTTGTCACGCACATGATTGGCGGCTGACTAGAGTATGTTTTACGGGGGGGGGGGGGGAAGGAGAAAATTTAACACAACAAGTTGGGGGAGTTAAGGGGGGAGGGTATTTTAGAGGTTGAGTAAGGAATTTGAAAAGGTTGGAAGGGAAAAGTT
>ERZ1740065.2704-NODE-2704-length-11069-cov-13.066642_pt1 | contig 11069 bp, 10 predicted proteins | sample MGYA00581738_ERZ1740065 | MGnify/ENA primary metagenome ERZ1740065 (study PRJEB43018, sample SAMN04849749) | marine metagenome | isolation source: floating plastic debris | place: Pacific Ocean | collected 2008-09-01 | study: EMG produced TPA metagenomics...
CCCCTCCCTCCCCCTCTCCACTCACTCATTCTTTAACTTTCCAAAACAGAAACACAAGGTTGATGTGGCTGTCAAAACTTTACTTGACTCAGCACTCGAAAACAGCAGGGAATCATTCCTGCGAGAGGCAAGGGTGATGTGCAGGCTGCACCACCCAAACATCGTGGAGCTGGTTGGAGTGTGTGAGGGACCACCCGTTATGATAGTAAGTGTGACACTGAGAGGGGGGTATATATCAATGATACCTATGGCAGGGCAGTGAGTTACTGCTGCCCTACAGGTACAGGAGCTGGTCAAGATGGGATCACTTCTTGACTACCTCTGGGACAACGAGGACCAGATCAGTGTGGATGTCGATATTATTCTTTGGGCCATACAGATCGCCAGCGGTATGCAATACCTCGAAACAATGAAGATCGTTCATCGCGACTTGGCCGCCAGGAACATATTGCTGCAGAGTAAGACACTGGTGAGTGTGCCACTGGGGCGGGCTGGTATTACAGCTAGGTGTTCGAGTTACAAGTATTTCCTCTACTCAGGCGAAGATATCTGATTTTGGTCTGTCCCGAGCCATGGATAATGACTGCTATGAGGCGAGCCAGGGTGGACGCTGGCCTGTAAAATGGTACGCCCCCGAGTCTATCAACTACGGCACCTTCTCTCATGCATCGGATGTCTGGGGCTATGCAGTCACCTTGTATGAGATGTATACGTTTGGGGAACAGCCATACGGTGATAAGACAGGTGCTGAGGTGAGAAAACTGCTAATAATAATTTTTTAACTTTCCCACTACCCACATAGTAAACTTTGATTCAGTTGATGACTCAGTCACGGACTAAGTCTTTGTCCCGGTATGACCCATTAGGACCTAAATCCTCTGTTTTGTAGGTTATAGCTGCCATAGAGAAAGGTGTTAGGCTTGAGCGGCCAGATAACTGTCCTCAGTTTGTGTACGAGCAGATGCTAGAATGCTGGTCGGCTCAGGCTTCCAAGAGGCCCACATTCCAGAAACTATTCCATCTATTTCATGATAACCCAGCCTGCGCTAAAGCCAGGAATATTCATGATCAACAAAAGAAGAAGAAATCCTTTCTCTTGCATGCCACTATCAAGGTATAGCTGTGCAGCCACGCTGTGGATACAGCTTGTGATTTCACTTGCTCACTTATTTTCTAACCAATTTAGGCTCGTTACTAGCAAAGGCACTCGATTTTTTATACATTTTCTAAGGGATTTATTTTTATAAATATAGTATATATACATCTATTCTGCATGGTTTTCCTTTCAAAATAAAATAAAAGCACAAATGTTTAGATTGAATGGTGAACAGCAAGTCCGCTGTCCCTCCTCATATCTTCTTGTACTGCTCAGCTTCAATCGAGTCGGCTCGCAGGAGGCTTCCTGGAGAATGCATCAAATCTACGATGTAAGCCTTTGGGGGGAACTTGATTTTACCCTGAAATATATTTATTCATCTTAGTAACATATAACTATGCTATATTACTGAAAATATGTCATCGCGACATTGAGCTCACATCAGGTTGGCTGTCGAATACCATGACTGTGTTCCACGCTCGGTTGTAGTCTCCTCTCTCCAGAGTACTGCCCAGTCCGATCCTGTCTGCCAGTACCTGTGAGTCGGCAATCATATCAGTATTATCTGTTCAGTAGTAGTGACGGACTGTCGTACTGCTGCCACACTACTATACCTTGAAGAGCAGGGCACGATGGATGTGGATACCAGCTCTAACTGCTCCCAGCGGTATCACATTGGATCGTCTCTCATACTTGAGCTGTCGCAGCGGTAACTCCCAGCTAAACAGGCCAACCTGGTCGCGCTGAACTGCACCACCCATTTTTGACGACACAAATCTGAACACAGAGGGAGGCACTTAGTAACGGCAGGAAGTGACTTCATCTTGAGCTGGAGGGTAATATATCAACTCACGCAGCCAGAGCGACTATCTGGTCCCGACTGGTAGGCAAGGGCATTATCTTCTCATTGATCTCTTCAATGAACCTTAGCAACTGAGGGTCTGCAGGAGGAGTGAAGATCTAAGCAAAGCAGAGAGATTTATGAACAATAGCGGTATGTAATTTATTATGAGAGATAAGGGGTGACGCATGCCTTCTCTTGGTCAGGAGACAATACTTCATCACCCTCCTTCTGCCGTTGATCGTCTTCATCTTTGTCCTTGTCATCATCTTTCTCTTTACGACTTCGTGCTTTGCTAAAAATAAAAATGTAGTCTGGGGATGAGGAGCTCATTATCAGCAGTTCATGTATGTCTGCTCTAGACGACACCGACCGACCTGCTAGCCACATAGGGGGGGAGTAATAACACAGAGAGGCATGGAGGAATAGTCAATCTAGCAATCGCTGTTATTGTGGGTCATACAGAGTCGGGCAGAAATAATGTTGCTGAATGATGTTTGTTAAGTGTTTAGCCGATTAGTGAGCTTATGAACACATCCAATACACAGTGTATTACAGTTATATCAGTTAGTGCGCATCCAATACACAGTGTATTACAGTTATATTAGTTAGTGCACATCTATGCCAGTCAGATCATCTCGCAAAAATTTAAACATTTCTCCTTCAGGATGTGACAAACAGCACAGTGACACGGTGCAGCAACTGATTACACATGTATACTGCGCCAGCAGCTGGTGGATAGGTTGATGGTACAGTGGGATAGATATCTCACTGCGCAGACGCTTCAGGGTGAGGGGATGTTACCATAACAACAGCAATTATCATTACAAGGGGCTACACTCTTACCTGCCAGGTTTTTTTACTTCTGGCCTATAAAATAGCATAGCTAACTGACAGCAAGAATCGCTGGTCTGCTTCGCTAACATTATGCATCTATGTGAACGTACGATTTGGAGTCTCGTCCTGATCTCGTGGCTTTTCCTAGCTTGGAATCATCTTTCCCTGATTCCTTGTCAATTGATCCCTTGGGGGAGGAGATGCGTCTGGGACAGGAAAGTAAAAATAAAAGTAAAATGGTGCCAGTGCGTACGCATTATTCAAGAGAGGGAGAGAGACAGTGCAGGGAAGAGGGGAAGAGAGGAGAAGATAGAGGGAAAAGAGAAGGGAGTGGGAGGGAGGTAGGGAGGGAGAGTGAAGAAGGGAGAAATGAAGAGGGAGAGAAAGAAGTATAACATCATAACATGAACATCGCGCTAACAAATACAGAATCTGAGCCGTCTAAAAAACATAACAATTAATCAGTGATGATGGCAGCATTGTCAGACTAACGATATGATTGACTCTACAGTTAGAATGGCAGCTTCTATTCAAGCAGCAGTGTGACTCAACTACCATCATCACTGAGCAGCATGGCATTCATTATACCGCATAAGTGACTGCAAGCTGTCCCTCATGTCCAATGAGTCAAAGAGAGGATAACTGCTACTAAGTAGAGAGTGGTAACTGACTGAAACACTAGTGTGTCACAGCAAAGGCAACTGATGAGCTCACAGCAAAGGCAACTGATGAGCTCACAGCAAAGCAACTACTAGTAACTACCGCGTACAGTGCACACGACCCACTACTAGATCCATCTACTGACTTACATTGTAGCAGTTGCCACTCGACTGCAATGTTCACATGTACCAAACATAGAATAGACACAGAGTAAGTTTTATGTAATCAGAGGTCATCGTTGTCAATGATATCTGATATAAATCTGGTGGTGTGTTAGATACTCACTCTGGCGCTGGGTTCACTAGGATTATGGGCCGTCGCTGGTCGAGCTCCATCTTACAGAGAGCCTCCAGAGGCTGCAGTTTGCTACCAGGTCTCACTGCACCGGTATCATGGAAACCGTCGGAGACGGCATTACTCATCGCTACCAGAACAGTACACAGTCGTATATAACACCATCGGTAATCCATCGCACACTTCTAACGTCTGATGGGGTGAAACACAAGCTCGAGACCACCCAAGAAGCTGTTAGGAGAGATTGGCAGGATGATTCACAGCACAAGCCTGACAGCGGCAGCTCATCGTGTGGGAAATAAGAGCAAAATATGGGATAAGCAGTGACAGCCAACCAGCCAAGTGCTAATGCACGCACCAATCAAAACCCTCCTTACATCTCAATGCTCGGTCGGTGTCGACATGCTCAAATAACTTAATGTCATCTTGAAGATGATGAGCAAGAGTTTTCACTGGTTTGTCAGCGACACAACGGCCGCAGTCGTAGAAACCATTGCTTACAATATTACTATTTCCTGTAAGAATCATATGTAGTCAGTAACAGACAGACGGTACAGGTATGGACGACTGGTGTAGAGTGAGGTCTATACCGAGGAAACCAGTCAGGGCGTATTTTGCAGAGAGATTGTGATTCAGTAGACTTTCCAGGGCCGCATCAGTGAAAGCATTCTTCCTGGAGGCAGAGAGCTGTACGCTCTGCAGTATTTCCAGTCCTCTGTATCAAACCAAACATCACGCTTACAATACCATAACAACTACGCTGTCCAACATACTAATATAAAATGATACCCACCCAAGGGAGGCAACTACCATTGCTGTGGGCTCATCCGTGGCACAAACGCTGATTGCCCAGGATGAATTTCTCCTCACTTCGGCGTCTCCAGACGCTAGCATCTTCACCAGCGGTTCAATACCACCGAGGTTTCTCAGCTCATTCCTGGCCTCGGAGTCGGATACAAACGCTGCAACAGCCATCGCCGACTTGGCCTGTAAACAGACATATGGAACTAGAGAAGGAGTTGACCGATGTGCTGAGGAGTATGACAGGGATAAGGACCTGGTTGTCAGGACACGGCGACTGGAGTGGCTGGATGGCTGCTGGTATGAATCCAGCTCTGAGAACATCTGACCGAGCCTGCTCATCGGTGGACATGTTAGTCAGTATGACGCAGGTATTGGATACCACCGTCTCCTTCTGATGGGACAGCAGCGCTATCAAGCACTCTATGCCTCCAAAGTTGACAATTTCACTGAAACGTACAGCAATGTGACTCACATAGCAACATGATTGGGTAGATCATACAACACAGATGGGAACTTACTGTACGTTACTGCTGCTGCCGCTGGTGAGGTTGGCCAGTGCAAGAGTCACAGCTTCAAGTAGCTCATGCTGATCATCCCTCTTGAGCATCTTAACGAGTGGCTCGATGCCCTCTGAGTGAGACAGGTGGTGTGAGACAGGTGGTGTGAGACAGGTGGTGTGAGACAGACGGAGTGAGACAGACGGAGTGAGACAGCGGTCTCATGTCAATGATTATGATGGGCAACAGACACTAACCCCAGCCAGAGATGCTGTCTCTGCTTAACCCCAGCTCTGCCATGACACCGAGCGCTCCAACAGCCGCTGCCTGTACTTTAACGTCGTCATGGGAAAACAGGTGAATGAACATCTTCTCCACCTCAGCCTCATGTAGCACTTTTTTGTTTTCAGCTAAAGAGAGCACAGACACAGTAGTAACTAGTGGTAGATTACCCTATTGCAAGAGAAGGTAACTCTCACTGCTTTTGGCTGCTCGTCCAAGTGCTTTGGCTGCGTGCTGCTTCACATCAGGAAGTGTGGGCACGAGCTCACCATCATCTGGCTTTGGTTTCTTATCTACAAGAGTTCAACAAGCCATCTGTGAGACGGTTACATCAAACACATGGACAGGACAGGAGGTCTCCCTGTGCAGCGGTTAGAGGTAGCTCTCGCCACACCCCAGTCTCCGGCGCCACACCCCAGTCTCCGGCGCCACACTCCAGTCTCCGGCGTCACACCCCAATCTCTGGCGCCACACCTCAGTCTCCGGCGCCACACCCCAGTCTTCGGCGCCACACCCCAGTCTTCGGCGCCACACCCCAGTCTCCGGCGCCACACCCTAGTCTCCAACACCACACCCTAGTCTCCAGTGCTGATTGCAAGTCAAGGGCGGGGTTAGATTAGTATCATTTCACAGGCTGATCAGCAGATCAGCAGACTAACAGACAGACTGAAGTCATGTGCTAGTATCAATGACAAATCAGCGTCAGCGTCACACGTCACACACGCCTCTTACCATCACCCTTCCCTTTGGCTATTAACATACATAGTTCACCACTGAATGTGTAACAGTCTAGTCTGACATGCATACCTCAACTAGAACATGGCTAACTTACCTGATTTTGGCTTTCCTAAAAAATACAAGAAGTGCGAAGATCATGAAGCGGTGAAAAAATGAAAATGAAGGGAAAACAATGAAGGAAAGTTTGAGCAGGTGAGATAATGCACAGCAAAGGAAACAATGCGTTCAGGTGGGAAGAAGAAATACTCAAATGAAAGTGGTAGTAAGTTTGGGACAATAAACCTGCTGGTGATAAGGAAACGAGTGGGAGGAGCTTCTATCGCATATATACAAGCTGTTTTTCTCACCTTTATCTTCCTTCCCACTCTTGCCTTTACCACCTTTCTCCTTGCCAGCCTTCTTCTTATCCGAGTCGTCTTCTGCGGGAGGAGCATCAGTTATGTACGCCACGAGTTTCATCAGGCCTCCGGATTCTTTAATCATCTATCGAGAGAGATAGAGCTGACATCACTGACAGCCCAATGTCTCAGGTGGTGTGCTATACGTCTCACACACTGCTATCCATGCTTACTTCAACACTCTCAAAGTCTTCCAGGCAGTTTGAGAGAACCATGACAGCAAAGACATGCAGGTCACTGTACTCTGAGTTTCCAATAAAGTTCACCAGTTGGGAGAGACCATCGATCTCTCTGACAGTCACTCTACAACATAATCAGCGGGTAGCTATTTCGTAAAGCAGGAGAATAGTCAAACCGAATATAGACTGAGATCATACAACAGATATCCTCCACAACTATCAATCAAGGTCCAGGTAATTAAAATAAACTTGTGAGACAGTGGCTCTGAGGCTTAGTGTAGTTATGTATTGTGGTAAAACACAGACTAAATTGAGCTGAAGTGCGAGTCTTGAAAAATCACACAGTACTTGTAATGACAGTAGGTCACCATGTGGGTCTATACATCGAATGCAGTCAGAATTCTAGTTCTTTTGTCTCATAGAAAGTCTGTAAGCTAGCGGGCAGGTTCCTACCTGATCTGATTTTATAGGACAAGGTACCCACCTATTGTCTGCATCTTGAGTGGCACGCTCTAAGGCTACCAATGCTAGTTCTTGTATGGCAGGGTATTCCGACCGTGTCAACTCCAGTAACGGTGGTAACCCATTCAACTCTTTGATTTTGATGCGTGCTTGGAAATCCTTTATAACAGAATGATGCCACAATAAAACATAGCCAGAGCCATGATATACCTCGGTAAAAACAGTCCTTCACATCTCTTAATCATCTACTGTAAAATGGAGTTTTTATGTGTGGAAAATATTTGCAATCAAGCATGTAGTAAATATTTGCGATCTTACTTCAATCTTTGTTTCATACCTAACATACATGACATCGAAAATAAACGTACTTGACATTATTTGTGAATTAGCGACCAACAGCTTGATTACAAAATAATTCTGTTTTACAATAGATGATGCTGATAAACCTGCAGTGATACTGACCTGCAGTAGAAGGCTGATAGCCTCGACACTATTCTTCTGAACGTCGGGATCCACAGAGTTCATTCCTCTTACCAGCGCATCCATACCATCATTTTCAAAGATGGCCACTTTGCTCGAGTAGTCAGAGGCCATGGAGCTCAGAGCCAATGCAGCAAACTCATGACAGAGAGAATCCTCTGCAGAGAAAGGTTTCATTTACTAACTATATGATGCTGTATGATTTAACACTGAGGAGCTGAACCCCACTCACCCTCTGGAGCCAGCAAACTTATTATAGATGGGATCGTATCCTCACGTTTCTTCAGCAGCCGCCGTACATCCGCTGTTGAATAGATCCATGTATATTAATAGTTGTGATTCAAAAACTGCAGAATATTGTGATGTAGAGGTCTAAATTACCATGGGATGCCATGAGACCAAATACCATGCATGAGTTGCGTCGAACTATTCTGTCGTCATGCTGTATCAGCCTCAGCAGATGCTCCAGGGCACCAAGATCCATCAGAGTTTTCTTGTTGTCTTCTCCTATGAAAGTATTATTGTTATAACTACCTATTATAGAGCAGAGACAATGTAATTGTAGTAATAGACAGTCAATGTAGCTTGTACCATGTATAGTTAATTACCTTTCTCAATAAACTTGTACAGAGCCTCACAGGACTTGGCAAGGACATCCTCCTCTGGACTGTCTAACATGAGCACACAAGTTCCTGCTTGATGAGCATCAATGTTTAACGGATCAAACTGTCAGTGGAAAAGATGAAACCAGAATTAGCATACCACAAAACATGGCTGCATGCTGCAGTATTACTGTGATACTTGAGTGGGCTAACGCTACAAAGCATAGTTCTACTGTGATGCGATGACCTAGTGATCGTGATAGGTTTGAGAGCTGAGTAGCTCCACACGCTTTTGAAAGAACGAAGTGACCGTAAACTTGCAATTTCGTTCCCACGAGTCGTGCACCTAGCTTGATTGCTTGGGTGCGTGATTGAGAATCGTTACCACTTATGTAATTATCGGTGTAATGGCTTACTACATCACTTGGAGGAGCTTTCTCCACTTTCTTTTCTTTCTTTCCCATATTAGAGTGTATTTCTTAGAGTGAGCGACAACAAGTTGGAGACAACCTCGATGATCAGAACTGAAATTGAGACGCATACACGCAATTGAACTAGATGGTTGAAACAACTGACATTATCATTCGAAAAAGATTTAACCGTGATCTCTAATGATACATTAGATGAATGAAGAAAATTCCTTCTCTGCAATACATGAGTATATCTTACATTTCTTCAGCTATTTCCAGACGGTAATAACTTATATGTCCCTATTGCTTGGCAACTGCAATTTGATCCCTATAAACGTCATAGGATTTAGCGCTCCAGTAGTCCCGGGCTGAATAATCGGTCATATTTGATTAGATTAATTTATAGCTCTCGGCTCCAAAAGATCGTAATCAGTAATCCGAGCGCGAAACTTTACTCCAGTCCCTCTGATCGCTCTGATTGGTCATCTCACAGATAGCACGTGTGATGTGCTTCAAGTGAACGAGAGCTGGCGCTGAGGTGAATGGCCTTTTTCTCTCGTTTTCACTTTTTCCAGCTGTGTCCAACCATGTACTTGCTCACCTACGCTCTCCTCTTCTTATGTTCCACTCCTGACTGCCCATCTGCATGTATTATACTCTTTCTGCATACCCTTCTGACCCTCCCTCCCTCTCCCTGGTTTTTATGGTTTCCATCCCTCTACTCACTGTCCCTACGCTCTATATACTCGTTTGAACTGCACTGTCTAGCCTCGAGTGATGAAACAATTAGTTTATCTGGATATAGGCTCTGTTGTGGCTACAGGGAGTATCCTGAGACCTACCTAGGTTGTATAGTTCCCAGGCAGAGCCACTCTAAGAATAAGGGTAACCAGCTTTCCATGGAGCTGATATAGAAACAAGTCCTCTAGCAAACTAGCATCTTCTTCATGAGCTCACATTGTATCATAAAATTGTATGATATGACTTATCCTTCTTTAGTCCTTTTTATTCCTGTGCCATTATTCTGGTCATATATATAGGCCAGCTGTACTAGAATTATCCACTTTCAATTACCTGAGAGGTGAACTAGTGATGTGTGATCAATTCTGTGTTCCAATGTTCATCCGTAAAAATTGATTGGACTGTCTTATCATCTTACGACCCTCCATCAAACGCGCATATTTGCATTGTAACAGAATTCTTGTATTGATTTTTGTGTTGTAGCTTTTTCAAGTACTTTCCATTCTTGTCAGTTAACATCTGAACTTTCATATCAAATAGATTTCAAGCGTTTTCCAATAAAATTCAGAAGTGACATGTTAGTGCTAATCTTGTTGTATTGCATTTGGACTGGTGGTGGTGTTAGGTGGAAGTTGTGTACGCTGTTTTTAGGTCACATTGAAGTAATTAGAGATAAATCTGTAGACCAGTGTTCTAGTGGCAGCATTCCCACAGCATTGGCAGCGCTGTGTCAGTAATTCAATCATTGCCTTATAATTGATATGGTATTAGTACTGCCATGTCAGTCTGCTGGTATGAGTTCCATCTGTATATATAGATTTCTTCACTCCTTCCTGGGACCAACGAGATCTCCTATTGCCTGTAAGTACATCGTTGTATATTCCATCACCCTTTGATTTTACAACCACTATTACAATCAACGCTTGTTGCTCCTCATTCACTCTCTCCATCATGTTCTACCAGTCAAAGCTAGCAGCTCAAAATATTTGGTAATTAATTGGTTTTCAAAAAAGTCACAGCATTTGGTGAGGCGATGCAAGGAGAGTCCCGCTGCGCTGGTATGATCACGCTAGTCTTGTCCTGCACTGGATGTAGTTCTACTTACAGCTCCTGCACAGCTGACTGACTCCATAACAAGACCTGAGAAAGAGGCTCATTACTCCCACCTGCCGTGAATCTGTTAGTCAGCAATCAGCTGTCGACAGCATGAGGAAAGATTTGAGAGGCCGCTCTACCACTGCTGCAGCCAGACGGAGGCTGCTGAATGGAGACTGCGGGAAGAGACCAAACCGTAGGCTACAAACAGACTCAGTTCAGCATGGCGGTGAGTTGACCTGCAGGCTCCATGGCTGCTAGACTAGGTGCTGGGGCAGTGCATCCTGTGTTCTTCTTCCAAAGACAAGGCCAGCCATAAGCACAATAACAAAGTCACCGCTAAACCAAGAATTGCTGCTCATAGCAGGCATGAACAGAAGGTATCCAACATTCCATCATCACAACCTAAAGCCTCATCTGCACCGACTTCAAGGTCATCAAGTGAGTGTTGGTTTCAGTCTCTGTATTCCTGACTCCTACTCTTCCTAACATGGAGATACTTCGCCCTCTTTCATCCAGCCTCCACCCTCTCACTTTTCTCCCTATCCATCCTCTCTCCCCCTACTCTCCCCCTACTTTCCCTCTTATTTCTCTCTTTTGTTCTCTCTATGTTCCCTCTATGTTCTCTCTATGTTCTCTCTATGTTCCCTCTA
>ERZ1740065.2705-NODE-2705-length-11068-cov-10.503405_pt1 | contig 11068 bp, 16 predicted proteins | sample MGYA00581738_ERZ1740065 | MGnify/ENA primary metagenome ERZ1740065 (study PRJEB43018, sample SAMN04849749) | marine metagenome | isolation source: floating plastic debris | place: Pacific Ocean | collected 2008-09-01 | study: EMG produced TPA metagenomics...
CCCACCTATTTTTTTCTATTTTCTCTCCTCTCTCTTTCTCTCCCTCCCTTCTTTCTCTCTCCCTTCTCTCTCTCTCTCTTCCTCCTCCCTCCCTCCTCCCTCTCCCTCTCATAAGACATGGTTTTATTTCAGCCACGGACTGCACTGCCCTGCATGTAGATTCTGCAAACATATCTAATCTCAACAATGAAGCAGCTGTTTATCCCTACGGCCTGCCGCTGGACTATCAGTGTCTGGAGCCTGAGTCCGTGTTTCCTGGCGGCGAGACTGAGATCACGATCACATGTCTCGACGACGAATACTTTGACATTCCCCTGCCCCGATCTGGTTGTGACAGTAAGTACTTCTCCTCACCTTCACCTAGTTCAACGTCACTGGATACTTACGTCATTACGTACGTGATACTTACCAGCCAGTAGCTGTGAGGATGGCTGGCTTGAGTTCAGAGGCTCGTGCTACTACGTATCCAATGGTAACAGCCTGGGCCTGAGATTCGAATACGCTGAGAGTTCTTGTAACCGGAAATCCTCAAGCCTGGCTGTCATCACATCTGATGAGGAGGCAGCTTGGTTGGGAACCGTTACGTGAGTGGACAGCTCCAATAATCTCACAGTACAATCAGCAGAGATGGTTGAATACAATGACGCACTGTATTTCACTTTCACAGCTACGACGTGTACGAAAGAGACTTTTGGATTGGATACCACTTGCAAGCCGATGGTGAATGGGGATGGAAAGGCACCATCCAAAGCAACTACACCCACTTCCATGATGGCTACCCAGAGTATTTTGACTGCGCAAGGACATCGGTGGAAGGCTGGTGGAAGGACCGGCACTGTGATCAGTTACTTCCATACGTCTGCAAGAAGACGTCGAGTCAGTTCAGGTCCATCATATCAACCGCATGATATTAGCTGACGTTCACAGACAGATATACGTTGTAGTTTGTGGTGAGTCACCCGCTATATTGCACGGTTCCGCTGTCTCGCTGCCAAACTTCCCGGTAAACGTTGGCGAGCAGATAACGTACACCTGCAGTAACGGCTATAGATTCCGCGACGGCTCGTACAGCAAGACAATCGAGTGCGAGCAGGGCGGCTGGTGGAGCCTCATTACTAACTGCATTCGTAAGATCGCATTTTGCTTACACTTTCCAGAATTCAGTGCGAGTATGTGATGAAATGGCATGGTGTTCTAGCTGACAAATGTCCGCCACTCAACGGCGCTGCTTACAAAGTGAAAGGCGCGTGGTTTGACAAAACAGACAACTCGTTTGGTGATGTCATAAGGTTCACTTGTCTTAATGGTAAGCTGTTTCCTGATGGCGATCGCGTCAAGACTGTGGAATGCATGGCAGGAGGGCAGTGGAGCGAGGTACTCGACGACTGCCAAGGTAGGCTGGTGGTGATTCCTTCTCACACCATTACGCCTGGTCCACATCTGATGATACTAACTGTGTTCAAGATCTCAAGTGTCCAGTGCCGGCTGCTCCAGCCACGACGGCCAGGTATGGCTACGACGACTACGGCTCTATGGACCTGTACAGCTGTGAGCCAGGTTACAGCTTCGAGGATTTTGAGGTGGAGAAGTTGTTCATGTGTACGAGAGACGGAGTTTGGGAGCCTGCATCTCAACAGTGCATAAGTAAGACATTTGTACTTCTGTCCACACTCCTCATCCCACTCAGAGCAAGTGCTCTACACCGGGCATGGTCACGTGTCATGAAAAACGATCGCATGACTTTAGTTCATACTCCCTGGGGCCCTCACTCCATGATAGCATCAATGTACCGAGATCTAGGTGAAGCCAAAAGATTTTTTATGGAGTCGCTAACTATACTATATCACAAAAAGTTTGACTGCTCGCTTGCATGGCAGTGAATTCGCACTGTTACTGAACTACCTGTCATGTTGCCACTCCATGCAAGTGCATTGTTATAACATTAGCTCTCCTACCAGTAGGAGAAACTTGCTACTTACTGTACTACTAGGACCACCACTAACAGGATATGATGTCATCGTTACAGGAAGACCGTGTCCCAAGTATTCTCTGCCGTTTGCTGTGATCACTCCGGACGAGGGAGTATATGAGGACGTGATCACGGTGGAGTGCCAGTATGGCTACCAGTTCCCGGATACGTCGAAAGTCAAATATCTGGAATGCCGGGCCAACGGACAGTGGAGCCAGACGCTGGCCAGCTGTGAACGTGAGTAGTAAATATAGGAATATGGGAGGAAGACGGGTATAGGAGGTAATGTTTATGTGTGTGAAGGAGAGCATGAGGGAAAGTAAGATGAAGTAGGAGAGATAGATAGACAGATAGACAGATAGATAGACAGATAGACAGATAGAGAGGGAGAGAGGGAGAGAGGGAGCGAGGGAGGGAGCGAGGGAGAGAGAGAGAGAGAGAGAGAGAGAGAGCATTGGATAATGTGAATATATGAGAATAGGCTAGGGGAAGAGAGAGATGAAGAGAAGTAGGAGAGAGGTACTCTGGGAGAAGCGAGTGTAGAATTTAAAAGAGTGAGAGAAGACTAGAGTTGGTAGATGGGAAGAAAAGAGAAAATTTTACTAGCGTATACACACATTGGCCCACGCTTCTTACAGCAACTGAGTGCGAAGGGCCGACACCGCCAAACGTAACCAATACTTTCCGAGACACAGACGCCATCAGCTCAGGGACACAGGTGAACTACACATGCTTATACGGACTTGTCTACGTCAATGGAGATCAGTCCAGAACTGCCTATTGTGACTATGAAACGCTTCTCTGGACAAACGTTCCCACAGCATGTGTTGGTGAGTGAGGGCATTGTCTGAGATACGTGTGGGCGTTACCTGCTGACATTGTGAGTACGATACCGTTGTCTATAGAATCAGCCGCCATTGTGGAGACCGATCACTACCACCCGGCAACAGAAGCAGAGGGCGCTGCTACCTTTGGAGCGATAGGAATTGGTCTATTGACTACGGTATTCGTAGTTATATTCCTACTGGACGCTCTAACAGCTCAGAGGTTCATAGAGCAATGTAGAGGTCAGTCAATCGTCCAGTCACTGGCTAAGTCTCTTATGTGCTCGATGATACTAGACTGAGGTGGTGTCTGATGCAGGTAAAAAGTCTGATGCTGACAAAGTTGATGACATTGAGTCTCAGACTAAGGGGAAGAGCCACGAGCATCATGACGGCGACAACAAACTCAAGGAAGAAGAGGAGAAGGAGGATGATGAAGATGATGAAGAGGAAGAGACCGACGATGAAGAGGAGGAGGAAGATGACGGTGATGAGGAAGATGATGATGAAGATGATGATGAAGAAGAAGAGAGTGAAGATGAATGGAGAACTGCAGGCAGGACGTGACGATCGAATGCTGTCACTGTGACATAGGCTGGGCGACAGATTGTTTGTGATAACACTGATTTATGTTACTATATGATCCTTTGTTCTCACCTCACTGTCTATGATGAATATTTTATCAATAAAATTGATCCGAATTTTGCAATCGACAATCGACTGCTGACAGTTGGCTGTTCAAACATGAACCAAGCAGTTCGTATGGCCGTAGAGACCGTGGCGTTTCTATGGCTCATACAAATATCACTCAGCTGTATGATCACTGAGAATTTGGAGTCGACACAACTCATCGGCGAGGATTGTTTCTGGACTCTTCACCCGTTGGCGTTTACCAGCTGGCAGTCAGCGCAAGAAGCTTGTGCCAAAGATGGCGGTTTGGTTGCAACGATTGAGAATGAAGAAATGAACTCTGCTCTTTCTGGTCTAATAACACGGTGAGTGCTGGTTACTGAGACCATTTACCTCTACATCGACGCCATTTTAATTTACTCTCCCTCTTCCAGCACATCCCTGATTGGGTACCATAGGATGGATGATTTCATGTGGATCTGGGTAGACCACTCCGCCACCAATCTCTCCAAGTTGGCTACGGAGGAGGCTGAGAAACAAAACGTAGTTCTGACAGCCAGTGGCCAGTGGCTGCAAGTAACAATTGACCCAGAGGACACACAGCTATATGGAGTTGTCTGCTCTATAAGTGCGTGTTCCTTACTTTGCCAGCTAGGCATAGCTGCATATCTCGGCTGGTTGTATTTGTCGAAACTCTTTTGGTTGTTCAATAGAATTTAGTGAACTGATGTGTCCAGATGTCACCGTGGCCAACTCAGTAAGGTATGGAGACTTGCCCTCTCACATCGGTGACGCCGTCACATTCGAATGCTGGCCGCACCACCGGGTAGCTGTGCAGAAGACAGTGACACAGACTGTGATGTGTACGGCTGATAGAGAATGGAACCAATCAGTCTATGATTGCATACGTAAGACAATCTCAGCCAGCTACCTTCTTGTAGTATCACCCTCATACTCTCAATACAGTATGGATCGCTTGCACTCCGGCCCAGACATGGCAGTCTGTTCTACATCTAAATTCACAACAGAAATTAGTTTTTGACAATCTTTCTATAAATCACAGAATATCTCCACTACTCTAACATAAGCAATCGAAGTATCAAGTCAATTTGTCATCAATATGTTTCACGCGTCTGAATCTTTGGAACAAATATGTATCTATGACTGTTTGAAAATCATGAGTACTTTTATTTGAGCGTCTGTAACATTATTTAGCTGATCTCTGCCCTCTGCCTCCTCTACTGCCGAATGGCACCATGTCCACTCACACCCATCCACTCAATTCATCTATCGAGTACCAGTGTCTGGAGGGCTCGATCTTTGATGATTTGAACAAGACGAAGACGCTGTACTGTGATGGAGAGAAGAGGAGTTGGGAGCCCCAGGAGACTATTGACACCTTGTTGTGTATCCGTAAGTAACATGAACGTGATTGGCTGCTCAGAAATCAGAACTCATCCATCATTGGCATGTTTCACATTCATTTAGCCACAGACTGGTACTACTCATCACAGTTTTGTTGAGCAATAGCCTCCTGATACTAGTCAGTTAGTCATTAGTTATTCCCTAGTTAGTAACCAGTTAGTGACTGGTTAGTAACTATTTAGTCATTAGTTAGTCCCTAGTTAGTAACCAGTTAGTCATTAGTTAGTCCCTAGTTAGTGACTAGTTAGTCATTAGTTAGTCCCTAGTTAGTAACCAGTTAGTCATTAGTTAGTCCCTAGTTAGTGACTAGTTAGCCATTAGTTAGTCCCTCGTTAGTAACCAGTTAGTCATTAGTTAGTCCTTAGTTAGTAACCAGTTAGTCATTAGTTAGTCCCTAATTAGTTACGAGAAGCACTGGTTGTACTAATGATAATTGATAATATGAAATTGCACCACCAAACCTGTCTTCTGTTGGTGAAAGCGTGAGATGAGGGTAGAGACTAGACTGGGTACAATTATGGCACCCACCGGACTGTGTTGATATCGTTCATTCAGCCTTTGCCTGCGAGACACCACCGGTGGCCAGTCTCAATGCCTTCGCCATGGACACTTACACACAAACCGGTCACAAGATGACGTACTGGTGCACTGATGGTTTCCGGTTCGCTAGCGGCACATACAGGGTGACAATATCATGTGAGGAGTCAATATTGTCACAGCCTGTCTGGAGCAGCCTGGTCATACCAACGTGCCAATGTGAGTTCGACTCCCGCGCTTCCATTCAGCTCTGTCCATGCTGTACAAGCTCATGTGACTATGTTTGCTTCTAGCGACATCCTGCAATCTGCCGACGGTGGATAGTACTGAGATTATTGGCTACAATGGAGGCAGAGTAGAGGTCGGCCAGAGCGTCTATTTCAGTTGTGTTAATAACACCAGGCTACCAGGCAATCTTCTGCTGCACTTGGTCAAATGCCAGACGGACGGCGAGTGGGACAGCGAGCCTCCTGTATCTGGCTGTGACGGTGAGGTCATCTTATCTCAGCTGCAAGTATGACAGTACGAGTGGTATGGATTGATGCCTGTCTATTTTTCTGTAGAGAGCGTGTGTCCGGAGGGTTGGCTGAGCTCTCTCGGCAGCTGCTATTGGGTCTCCAAGTCATCGTTTGGTTTGAGATACGAGGCAGCAGTGCAGTCATGTGAGAGTAAGCTGGCCAATATCGTGACAATAGAAGATGCATTGGAGAATGACAGGGTCCTACCTGATATGTGAGTGAACCAGGATACATACCGACTGTGACTACCTGTCTGTGACAAACACCGTGACAAACTGCAACTGTGACAATCTCTCTGACAAAGTGCAACTGTGGCAGTCCTTGTGACAAACTGGATTTGTGACAAATTGTAACCATGACAATCTCTGTGACAGCCTGACTGTGACATTATTTCCAAACTACATGTGCAGGTGAACGATTACAACTGTTTGTTACAGCGTTGACACATATAAGAAAGACTTTTGGATAGGCTATCACATGAGCAGAAACGGTACCTGGGTATGGACAGCGGGCACATCTAACTACACCAACTTCCACGAAGGCTACCCAGGATACTTTGACTGTACCAGGGTGACTCAGAGAGGCCTTTGGAAGGACCGAAATTGCACTGATTCACTCAATTACATCTGTGAAAAACCAGCAGGTTCAGTTCTGCTCCTCTCAGAGATTCACCATTTCAAAGCGTGACATCATGATGAGCTGCTGTTTTAGTGTGTGGGCACCCACCGCAGGTGAAGAATGGCCAGAGAGTGACAGAGTTGTCTGACACCTCAGAAGTTGATGATGTCACCATCTATCAGTGCAACGATGGCTACAGCCTGCGTGACGGCACCACTGTCTTTAACTCAACTTGCAATTTAGGAGGATACTGGTCGTGGGTGGAGAACTGCATCGGTAAGTCAAGCTGGAGTGGCAGCATCAGCAGTTGTAGTCACAGATAGAAACTCGTCCAAAACCAAACGTTTAACAGTATCTCCCCATTACTGATCATTATTACGCTGGTCACGCTTCACCTTGTTCATAGTGACAACCTGCCCCGCCCTCAATCGCTTCGACATGCAAGTTGCCAATTCCTATGTCGTCAAAGACAGTAACAAGATGGGAGACAAAGTGACGTTCATTTGTCAACATGGTTTCTTGTTTCCTGATGGAACCAGTAGCCAGACCATCGAGTGTCTGAGCAACAGGCAGTGGACTTACCTGCCTTCAGGCTGTCAGAGTAAGTTAGGAAACATCACACAGATTTACAGTAGACTGGACTGTTTTGGTGCTGGAAAATGTTTGCGAGAAACCTATAGTCTATAGTCTATAGTCTATAGACTATAGTCTAGACTATAGACTATAGACTATAGACTATAGTCTATAGACTATAGACTGGGAAACCAATTACCATAGAACCGTTGTGAACATTTGCAAAACATTTCCAGTCTACAACACCCTTATAAAGCGTGGCAGATTCACTCTTACAAACCATACAGTGCATGCATAGGAAACTGACCCATCTGCTGCAGCAGTACGTTGAGTGAGATAGAATACAGTATGTACCTGTGATTGTAGAACTCACTTGCCCTCAGAGCAAGACAGATGCTAGCGTGACTAACAGTACAGACAATGAATACGGAGACATGAAGGTGTTTACCTGTGTGACAGGCTATGAGTACTCAGACGGCAGTACTGAGAAGGTATTTCGCTGTGACAGCAGAGGAGAGTGGTATCCTATCGGAGACGACACTGAATGTCAAGGTACTGTGGCCATACTAAACGCGACATATGCCAGGACACTGGTGACAGAAAAAAATTAATATTATAATTTTTCTATTATTTATATTATATCACCAATAATAGAAATAATATTATTATTGTAAATCGGTCCATCACATTCCAATAACTACACTTATATCATCATGTTAGCCACAATTCCCTGAAAACTCTAAAATATCTATCCGGATGTGACATATGCTGTAACGGGTATTGTGACGGGCGCTGACTCGCAACCAGGGACAATCCATAGCCGATTCTGGCTCCTGTTCACACGTGCAATAGTTATTCTAGGGAGTGACTCTCTACGAGAGGTCAGGGGTTCACGGTGTTTACGCTAGGATGGTGGAGGCGAGTTAGATCACTACATATTCACTTTGGTTCAATCACTTTCTATTGATTAAATTGACATTAACTAAGATAGGCTACTCATACGGAACAAGCCACACAATACAAGAGCAATACAGCAAATCAAACAACTATGCTGGAGTAAGCAACAGTTGAATACCACTAATGACCCACCAAAGACGCTACAGTGATATCAACGTCAGCTGCAGCAGCTGGTAGCAATGATACTGCTGTGAATTCTATAGTTCAGGAACTAGTTTGTAGTGGAAAGATTAAAATAAGATTAATTCAAGATCAAAAACATTTATTGGAAGATTAATGCAGATTAATTATTTTTAAGAAATGCTGCACTATTACCATTATTGTTATTATTATTCATACACTCATCGATCTATGTGTATGTATGTTGTATATACCTGCGTACCTGGGCACATACTCCCCAGGTGATAGCCACAAACAGAGACTACATCCGTGGAATACTATTACAGCAAAACGATGTCCAAAGTACTACCAGCACCATGCTTCAATCTCCAGCGAGACGGTATCATACCCAGACTCACTGACAGTTACCTGTGACCAAGGCTACAGGCTAGAGAACGGAGATACGTACAAGACTATGACCTGCAATGATAATGGACAATGGGATGGGCCTGATCTCACTTGTATAGGTAGTATTGTAATGTATGGATGGTAGACAGACCATAGACACAGACTATATTATGGTGAATAGTACCTAGTATAGTATAGTACCTAGTATTGCATAGCCATCTTAGCTACAAGTTGGAAAACAGCGCTTGGAAGATATTAGAAGCCGAAATCTAGTAGAGCTACTAGGAATGGCGTGCAGGAAGAGGAGTACAAAGAGATAGAGCTCCTGGTCCATGAATGCCGTTGTTCTATGAATGTTGTAGAAATCAAGTGTCCAGGTAGTACACCACCGATAGTTGGCAATGCAGTACGCAGTACTAATGTAGTACGTACCGGCACCGCCATACATTATACGTGCGACAAAGGGCATGTGTTTGAAGATGGGAGCCGATACAAGACAGCCATTTGCGATGAGACTACTGAGGAGTGGAGATACGTACCTGATGACTGCATTGGTGAGTGAGATCCATATCACGGGTGAGATGAGGAGGGTTGCAGAACTAAGAGAGAGAGGGGAAATGTGAGAAAGTCGGGACTGGGTAGTAGGAGAAGAGAAGAAGAGAAGAAGAGAGAGAGGGATAGGAAAGGGGAGAGGAATAGGGAGGGGAGGATGGAGAAAGGAACAGGGAGAGAGCGGGGAAATGGGAGGGAGAGAGCGGAGAATGGAGAGGGGGAGGGAGGGAGATAGAGTGAGAATAGGAAGACTGAAGGTAAAGCATTTATTTGATAAAAAGTGTTGTGCTTTCAATCCTATCTAGATTGGACGGCGTATTTCGCAACGCACATATTCCGTCACCCGAATCAGAGAGCGATGCACATAATAACCTGGTCCAGTATATCCTACGGAAGCATATTCGGACTGGTCGGTATGGTGTATCTCATGAGAATGCTAGTGCAGCATCAGCTGTTCGTGAAGTCAGAGAGGGCAAGGTTAGTACGAGGTCAGCAGTATCATGGCATCTGCTACTTCTCAAAAATAAGTATGAGAAATAAGCTGTCCCTGCACCTTTCTGCAGCATTCAGCAGGTAGGTAAGAAACTCCTGTCACGTTATAGCATGCTGTGGCTCTCAACAGGACTGGTGAAACCTGGCTTAAATTGGAAGATTGGATTATATGGGAATGATATCTATAAAGCCTGGTTCACACTAATCATAACTGTCGGCAACAGTGCTTGCGCTGGCTTGTCGGCAAGTCGCAAGAATTAACCATCCAACTTTTGCGATCAGTCTTGCGCTTGTCTCCACCTCTATCATAAGCTGGTTCACACTAGTCGCAAGCATCGCCGACAAGCCAGCGCAAGCACTGTCGTTGACAGTTACGATTAGTGTGAACCAGGCTTCAGGGACTAGGCAGATCATGAGGAACTGGGTAATAGAGAGACAACGATGAGAAAGAGTGAAATGAGTTACTTAATTTCCCATTAATAACTTTCAGACCATCTGAGCCGGTGGAAGGCAAAGAACGAGACAACAATGCTGAGCATGAGAGTAAAGTAGAAGAAGATGAAGTTTTTCTGGTTGAGACAGCAAATAGTAAGTCAATTTACCAACTACTGACTGCTTCTAGTTACTACCTACTACTACTAGTTACTACCTACTGCTACTGGTAACTATCGACTGCTACTGGTAACTATCGACTGCTACTGGTATCGACTGCCACTAGTACTAGATTCCCAAAACATAATCTTATATACATTTACATGTAATCGCAAAATAACGGCAAAACCCCAGCTACTTTCTGTAGCGGGTGCAATCTCCAGACTGAATTAACCATGTGAGCACTAACAGACGTACATCGTCTGCTTGTAGATGACCAATACTCAACAGGAAACCCATCGTATCCGGCGACTCCAGCTCCACCACTTCCTTCAGACTCAAACCAGACTAACACAGATACCATCACGCCACTACAGAGATTCAAGGCTGCAGTTCGGAAGCCAATCAGAGCCATGCAGCTGAAAGACGAACTGCAGGAGAGTGTAAAACGACTCAAGGAAATGAAACAGAAGTATGCGAACATACCGAGTCGACTAATCACCTCTAACAAGAAATCACGAGCCACCGCTGCCGATGATACTCCTGAGAGCGCTCAGACGGTGGCAGAAGGAGTGTTACAGCATGTTATGGACCGACTGTGGCAGGCTGTTCTCCCTGTTGGCACAGACTCAGTGGTGGTAGCAGAGGAAAATGTAGGCAGCACTGAAGTATCACCAGGAGATGCCACAGAGCAGCAACCGGTGCGTGAAGAAGTGGGTAGCCAATCAGAAGATAACCAGGGTCTGGGGGCCACACAAGGAGGAGAAACCAAGGCAGTTATGCCAGACGGAAACAACACCAAGAATGAAGATGAGAAGCGAGGTGAAGAGGCTACACAAGGTGAAGAGGCTACACAAGGTGAAGAGGCTACACAA
>ERZ1740065.2707-NODE-2707-length-11063-cov-11.285883_pt1 | contig 11063 bp, 15 predicted proteins | sample MGYA00581738_ERZ1740065 | MGnify/ENA primary metagenome ERZ1740065 (study PRJEB43018, sample SAMN04849749) | marine metagenome | isolation source: floating plastic debris | place: Pacific Ocean | collected 2008-09-01 | study: EMG produced TPA metagenomics...
GTCAGTTGTCCTGGTGACCAGGTGGGAGGTGGGTCAGTTGTCCTGGTGACCAGGTGGGAGGTGGGTCAGTTGTCCTGGTGACCAGGTAGGAAGAGAAACCATATACTAATTCTGCCACTCTTGTCAGGTTGAACTGGAAAAATTAAAGAGAGAAAAGGACGATCTGGTTGCAGAGTTGAAACGCCAGAGCCAAGAGCTTGCTGTTTACCAAAGCAGCATGGTTGAGGTAAGAGATAGGTCAAGGAGTTGTCTTCTCACTCACTTCTCACATTGAGTGTGGAATATTTTTGCTGTAGAGCACGACTGGTCGTCGTATTGATATGACACAGCTCGCTTGTGAACGCGACATGGCTATGGAAGAGAAGAATAAACTAAAGAACCGTCTCTTCAAGGTCGAACAGGTCAAGGACGAGGTAACTTGTCATGCGCGCGTGGCAACTTCTGGTGCGTTTATCTGGCTTGTTGACACTTGATTTGATGTTCACATTGTTTCATGTACGGTATTACAGGCAGTTTTGAGAGTTAAACAGGAAATGGAGGGTGTGAGAGAAAGGCTGGAGGTAGCTGAGCGAGAACTGATACGGTCTCGCGAGGAGAGCATCAAACTGACCAGATCTAATCAGGATCTAGAGAAGCAGGTGATTGCTGCCTCCCAGCCCCTTCCCTCCTAACCTCTTCCCCTCCAACTGTCCCTCCCAACCTCCCTCTCCCTCTAACTGTCCCTCCCAATTCTCTTCCCTCCAGCCTTTCCTCCTCCATCTATACCTCCCTACCTGTCCTTCCTGCCTACCCTTGTTCCTTCTGACCCCCATCCCTCCTACCCTCCTTCCTCTCTCTGAACCTTCCTTCCAATCCTCCTTCGTTCCGACCCTCCTTCGTTCCGACCGTCCCTCTCTCCAACTCTCCTCTTGTGTAGTCTCAATTATAGAGAATTGCTTGTCTGTCACACGGATGTATCGATTGGTAGGTCAATCAGACCAAGATGGCATACAATTCAATAGACCGATCACATAACAACAGTCTCAACTCGATGACAAGGAAATTAGAGGCTCGCGAAGAGGAACTGCAGAGAATCATTACGGATACAGAGTCGCGATACAGTGCGTGCGCCGCTGGCTGTCATATAATACACTGTCTCTCTTAGTCTGAGCTTGTATCTCACAAGTCTGGTTGCGCTGACTGCAGGTAAACAGTTGAATGAATTGGAGCTGGTATATGTGTCACAGAACAGTCTGGTACAGGAACTGCGAGCTGAGTGTCAGACTCAGGCCGATACCATCCAGCAGCTGTCCTCCAAATACAAGGGAGATAACAAGCAGCTGAAACGTGACAACGCGGCGCTGTCACGTCAGCTTGATAAGACGAGAGAGAGGCTTGGGCTGATGGAAGGACATGAAATTGATCATGAGAAAGTTCATGGTAAACTGAGGCAGAAACTGTCAGAGCTGGACGAGGAGAATCGGTTGCTCACCAGGCAGGCAAGTGTCACCCATAACGAGAGAGTCAGCCTGCAGTGGTATCGGGATGAGTTAATATATGACTGAGATAGGCAGGGGAATGAGAGGAGGATTGGGGAGGAAGGAATGAGGGAGAGAGTGTGAGAGAGGAGGGGTGCGGGAAAGAGAGAAGTGAAAGAAGTGAGGAAAAGAGAGAGGGGGGTCAGTGAGGGAGGGATCGAGAGGGGAGAGAAGGCTATGAAAGAGATATAAGATCTGTCTACAGTTGATCTTGTTTTCTCCAGTCCAATGAGCTGCTGGCCAGGAATTCCGAGTATAAGAGAGAGGTGGAGATACTGGCCAGTGAGGTAAACTTCCTACGATATCAAGCAAACGGAGACGGCGTGACAGCCGCTGACAAGTATGACGCGTCACATTGCTCATCGCGTCACATTGCTTGTCACGTCCCGCTAGTGATACGATGATATTACAGGTTGAACAGGTCTATGGTGGACGACGTTCTGGATGCGCTCAAGTCAGAGATGGTCGATCAGGACGCGAACATCACCGACGGTATCAACATCCTGCGGGGAGTGGGTCAAGTCAGCGGCTCGTTTCCCTCATAGAGTGCTCCACACATTAGGTTGGCATTGTGTGCTATATCATCCATCCATCTTCTTACCGTCTGCCTAGTTTACGGTTTTTCTTCTCTATCTACTTCCTGTCTAGTAGTTTTACTGCCTCGATTTACATAAATAAATCGTACCGCGCTCTTTTGAGCTCATTTATAACATTGACTAGTGGCCTCTTGTTTGTGGACCGTGCTGCCTTGGAATTCAATCTAGCATTCTTGTTTAAAATGTAAGTATGTTGATTTCATTGTTGATGCACTCTTTTAGTGTCATTCTATCTATACTCCGCTATAGTCTATGTGAGTATGTTTACTACCCACTGTGAGAGAGGTTTATACTTTGGTTGGAGCATGTGCGTCAACGTGAAGAAGACAATTTTCTGAACTCCTAGATTTCCATGTAAGAATTCCCAGAAATATTCCAAGCTACTATATGCAATGTCACATTCATTGACAAAATGAATGTGACAGTAAAACCTGGATATCATTGTTTGTGACCCATTTCTACTGCATTGGGGGTGGCGTAATGCTGCACTCGATGTCATTGAGCTGTAAATGAATGGATGAAAGTTAGTTTTTGCCATGATCGTATCGAAAACTCCATTCTCTACTGTACCGTATGTGGAGAAGAACACGACAAAGATGACCAAGACAAAGTCTGCTGCCTCATCTGGCCGGTCTACTCCTATCAGGAGGGGAGCTGGTCAGGCTTTAGTGGTGGCTGAGCCCGCCCTCTCCTCAGTCCTAACTAACGCAGATACGAGACAATACCAAGACAAAGATGGCGCGATAGCTGAAGTAGACGAGGAAGAAGAAATCAGTGAGTGTCTAAAGCCCACCGTAGACATGTCAGTAGTAACAGTACAAAATCATCCCCTGCAATCATCTATACGTATGTAGCTTCATTCTGCAGTAGAAAAGAAAATTTGGTAGTTGCCTATTTCTCTGCCCTGTAAGTTCTTGAAAAATTCTTCAAACATTCTTAAGAATTGCTAAGAATTCTCAAAGAAGCCTTACTATTAGGCCATGGCTACGACGACGAACATTACTGTACCAGCATGTGTTTGACCCTTGCGTGTCCTTGACGAGGCGTGGCATCTATATTGCAGCAGGGAGGAGGGATCTGTACCGAGATTTCAAGAAGTTGATGAGCAAGCGTGGCGCAAGACAGAAGAGTGGATGCTCAAGCGTCCTTGACATGCCGGGGCAGGTGGTCGGATCTCAGCACAAGCCAGATCTTCAGTTCCAAGGTTTGAAAGAGAGGTGAGTAGTCACAGTGCTTGAGTATATATACGCCTGACTTCATACCAGGACCCGACAATTCCGAAAACTTTTCCTCGTTGCTCTGAGTAGCAATAAAAATACTAGTATTCATGAAAGAACAATTGCTGGTCATTTTAGGCTATTAGAGAATTAAGATACGCATGACTGTATAAAAATCTAAATGTCTCATCGATATAGAAATATAGATTGCATGATGATGAATTGACTACTTATTGGAGTTGTCTACCCTTTTTAGTTACTTCAAATAATTTTTACTGTATTTCTTCAGCTTAAAATTGTAGAATCACAGCTGGAGTTGTCTACCCTTTATAATCACAGCTGGAGTTGTCTACTCTTTATAATCACAGCTCTCATTTACTTGTTGTATTTTTTCAGACTGCTAAATGAAACACTAATTTCTCTGCTGGAGCACAGCGATACGAACCTCAACATTGCGGACACGCGGGGACACCCCGCTGAGATTCATCTAGAGGACATGAGTGCTAAGGCTATGAAGAAGTTAGAATATGTGTTTAAGATAGCAGAGGACAGAGAGGGTCCGTTGAATTATGAAACATTCAAGAGCGTCATCCAAGCCGTGGTCGGACAGAGGGTAACCTACCGCGGACAGTTGGAGTTGTGTGCCCATGACCACGATAGAGCTTGATTTCCTATTCGGTATTCCAGATTCCAGAGAAGGAGCTCAAGATGATGTTTATGAAAATCGACACAAACTGTGACGAGAACGTGAGCTGGAGTGAGTACGTCTCGTTTCTGCTCTGCGAACTTCAGAAGAAGGACGCAATGAAGTCTACTAAGAATGACAACCCCCTCCCGGAAGAGGTCACGGCCAGCGTGGATTCAAAGCACCACAACCTTATCACGAGGTTTGTTCTCGGATTAGAGTCAGTCTCTGCTCCGCTGACGTATATGGTATGACAGCTCCCACACTATGTTCTAGGATCATATTTTCTCCCACTCTGCTGAACAGAGGTTCGCGCAACGAGCGGTGGGATTATAGCGTCGGCAGATATGTTTCTCTGAGTATCGATGGTAAGACGTCGTCCAGTTAACTGTCCCGCCGTCACTGCTCACTCTGCCACTGACCCAAATTCTGATTGGTCAGGCACTATCTGCTTCTGGAAGTCTAACGTCGAGTGCATCAGAATACATAACATCGAGCCTAAGGAGAACGTACCTCTCTACTGCACAGATGCTGTTGTCATGAATAACGTCAACTATGTCGCCGTGTGCAGTAGTGAAAGCGATATAAGATTCTACGACCTCTCTAGTATGTACGACATCCTTCTGTCAGTGTCCCGGCCTATGGGTAGGGGGGCACCTGTCGACATCTGTCATTACTGTTCATGACAACAGGTCACAACCGATTTGAGTGCGTGATGACACTCCTCCACCTGCCTCACATGGCACTCTGCCTGGACTATTGGTTTGACAAGAACAACATGAACAAGGTAAGGGAGACAATACTAACTATACACTCAGCACAGGCTTTTCTGGGGGGGATTTTCCAGTAGCTACAACCTGTTGGGTAGTGTCTGTACCACAGAACTGTCTCAATCTGCCAGTAGGAAACAAGCACTTGCTGGCATGTTGTCACTGCAGCCACCATCCCAGTCTGACCATGACTCATATGAGAGTAGCCTTAGGGTCTAGAGTTTTTAGCCGCATGCATACCCCACAAGCGGTGCAGCAGCTGACCTCAGTCTAGGCGAGGCAATTACATTGTCAGCGACCGCTGCACAGCTGACATTTTCAAGGCGATTTAATTAACGATCAAAAGCGTCGATCAAATGGACCGAGGTTTTTATTTGTGAATGGTTTATTGTTTCCCATGCTATGAGAGAAATCAACCGAGTACAATAGTTATCATTCAATATTTTGCACTGTGTTTCCTGTCTAAGGAAAATCCACCGTAGAAATCATGTAAACACATAAAAATAAGAATTAATATTTTCAATATAATATGTACATTAGAAATGCGCTGCAACAACATAAATACAATTGAACCATCTGCTGCCGGGAAGCTAGACGTGACTCACTGAATGGAAGCGAGTTACGATCAGTACAATCGCTGCGTCCAACGCGCAGCTGATTGTGTGGCCGCGAGAAATCTCTACCATCTAGTAATAAATAACATTTCTGCTCATCTCCCGCCGACTGGCTTTATTATTTACACGCAGTGGCGAGCCGAGTCTGTCTGTGCTCTGTACAGTTATTGGGATTTGTCTGCCCTTGTCAGATCCACTGGTTGTTGTCGTGGTTGAGGAAGTATTTCTCGGACATGATGTCCGACTCGGGCCTTGGCCGACTCGCCTCCGATTTTCTCCTAAAACAAATAGTCCGACGTTAGCTAACTGCCGGGACAAATGCAACTTGTGACCATGAAATATCGCGCTTACTTGAGTATTTTCTTTGTGGCGCACACAGTCACGACTATGACGAGTAGAAAGAGCACGCTCGGGAACACCACGGCCAGGAAGAAGGTTTGCTTCACGAACATGTGAACCTGAAATGAATGCGTTAGATTAGTCAGCTGCTCACTGGCGTATGTAATCTGATTTTAAGACATGCTGTATTAACGGCTCGTGATTGCAGTCAGGCCGCTCTTGCCTCAGGCTAAATTAGAGACTTCAAAAAAGTGGGCTTCATTGTGTGAGAGCTTGTTTGTGTAGTGGGTAGTTATTTCATTCGTCCAATGTAACAATGTTTTAATTGAGAAACCATGTTGTCAGCCGCGGGTTATGTTTCGGCAGCCATTCGAATTAGAAGAGACGGATAGACGGCACGAAACGTAAATTGATTTCTGTTACACTATTACCGTTCTTGCTTGAAGCGTGTAAGATGAGTGGAAATTCGTCGCCTTACTCCCCCCTTACCCACAGCGCCCCCATCTATAGCGCCTCCCTACCCACAGCACCCCTTACCCACAGTGCTCCCTACCCATAGTGCCCCTATCTATAGCGCCCCCATCCATAGTTCAGAGTGAATTTGCCTCACCGATTGTTTGGCGTTGTCCTCCTTGACGACGGCGAGTTGACTGCTGCCGTTGGCGGTGCCCTTGTCCTGACTGTGCAGTGGTGTGGTGGGCTCCTCTCTCTTCATCGCCAGCAATCGGTACATTCGGCTGCAATAGTTGTTAGCATCAGAGAGCACTTGTCAATACATGTCATAACCATCAGCGTGTGTTGGAGCATACGAGTCGGTCGACGGAGGAGAGAGGGAATGTTACACGCGCTGCAGGTAGAGCAGCCGCTGTTCAGTGCGGGTAACTTTAGTGGAACAGCTAAAACAAGATCTCACAGCTGCTGACATTAACTCGCAATAACTTCGATTGGCAGGTAAAGGCGGCGCGGCTCTATCGCAACCTTTCAATCATCTCGCAACGTATCGTCAGAGTTATAATTTACTCAAAATCATTCAATTTCACACTATTGAACTCTATATTTAAACGCAATTAGACGGGCCGTAGCCCTCCAAGCTAATGTGGCTAGATGTCAACTTTATACACATATATACACATTGTATGTATTTTGGTTATGTCAGTTGCTGTCTGTGCCATTTATCCTATTTACGCTACGGCCAAGGTTGTGGTACAGATATTGGTTATTAAGTCATATACTATGCACTGGCTGAAAGCATTCAAGTCTCATTACCGACATATACAGCAGGTAGTTTCTTAACCTTTGGCAATGTTTACATTCTGCCAACTATACCCAGGTGCCACTTGCACATGAGAAATATAGTCTCCAGACCACCCCTGTTGCGAGGGTTTATGGGCATTTGCTGACATGTGCCACCGTGTTTTTGCTACCTACCTGTAGTGTTCTTGTGACAGGAGCACGTATCTGGACGAGGCACCGATTTTATGGTATCCGAACTCCTCCAGCTGTGTGCTGGTTATCGAGAGAGTTTCTTTATCTATTGTGTGTAGGGCGGTTGGTTCCAGAATCATGATATCGCCGTGTGGCAGTATGGCAACGCTCGCTGTGGCAGCCTTGATCACTGCAATAGAAGTACCAAACTATCTCGCATGAAGATTTTCAGCGACTGTATTGTCAACGCTTATGAAGCTACTGTACCTTTATCTGAGTCGTTTCCTGTCCTCACTGTGCTATGTAACGCTTGCTTCCCACTCATCACATCCACCGACACAAGGTTTATACCATCCGCCGTTACCACGGTAACATAAAGCAGGTTTGAGTAGATATCAATGCCTGAAAGAGTTAATCGTCTCAGCCTTGTTCATACAACAGTTCACATCCGGGTGGGTTGGAGGGGTGGACTCACACATGCTGGTCGTCCTGCCATTGGAGAGATGCTGACCGATGCTCAGGGGCCAGACCGCGCCAGTTTCCTTGTCAATTCGGAACACTTTCTCCCCGTCAAGACTGTAGAGATCTCTGGCCGACGCTGCCAACTTCAGATGGCCTCTGAACACAGGTGGAACAACGGTGGTGGAGAGCGCGTCGTCCATGCGGCCGCAGACACCTGCCAGGGTGGCGACGAGGTCTCTCATCCTGTCGTACACCCTGACACAGCTATAGTCTGCTATGTAGATGTAATTACCTACATGAATAGAAATCAGCCCATTTCATTCACAGAATTTAAACAAATGGGATTCAGATCGGACCTGGCGCAGACAATGGAACGGCTGATTGCCACGCATCATTTGCTATTCAGTTATGCAAATTCGTGTTATTTTATCATAAATCGGTATCCATCTGCCAAATTTCATTTGTTATTCATTGAATGACAGAGAGGACAACGGCGTTGTATCTATGGCAGCATCTGAGCGATGACATCGATGAGCGTAATACATTCTAATTTCCATCAATTATTTGGCTCTGGAAAGGTCTGATGCAGACGTCTGAAACGTATCCATCATACGGAAATGTACTCGGCTGGCATCTAGCCCTGCATCCATCACAGTCCATATCCATATATTCTGGTCATTGTCGAGTCTTTGTTGCTGATTCTGGTGTAATGAATTGTTATATTCATTTAGAAGTGACAGCCACTTGGCTGAGGAGTGGAGAGAGGTGTAATTGCCTGATTGCTAGCATACCAATCTCTCTGATTCATCATCGCTCATCACGGATTCCAGCTAGCAGTTTCTACAGTTTTTTTTCTGTTAATTTAGTTAGCTGTGTATGAGCTGTTTTTTGGGACCCCAGCCCTCTATATATCATGTAGTTAAAAAGTATTTCTCCCCTCTCCTATCATTTCTCCCCTCCTATCATTCCTCCCCTCTCCTATCGTTCCTACCCTCTCCTATCATTCCTACCCTTGCTCTCTCTCCTCCCCTCTCTCCCTCTTTTTCTCTCCCTCTCGCCTCTCCCTCCTCTCTCATACTATAAGATTAGCAGTGAGACAAGCTCAGGGCATCGGTTCTATGTGGGCGGCTGGCGGTCAGCATGAAAGCCTATTCCAGTTGTAGCCATGTGTTATGTAAATGTTTTCGTTTAATCGCGAAGCTCATTCATTAGCTGTTTTCATGCATCATGCAATACTCTAACTGGGCACCACTACCATTAGGCAATATGAAAAATGATTTTATATTCTCGGCGATTGTGCGCCGCATGCATTGTGCATCGCGACGCAGACGTCAGCAGTGCAGACGGCGCTGCACGCAGTTTCTTGGCTACACTGACGATTCATAACTATTAGCCTAGTAATGCAATTAGGTAATTAGTTTGTGTACATTGAAAATGTAAATAATTGGATCATTAAGAAAAATTGAAAATCATCAGTTAAGTTGCTGCGTTATGGAATGGATGGGAATGGACACTGCACTGGAATGTGTTCACTTGTTTTTGTCGAGTCTGTAACCATATGCAGGGGACAAATGCCCGCAGGCAATCTATGGCACAGAGACTAGGATCCCTGACGCAGGGAAGGTGATCTATGGCACAGGGAAGGCAATCTTTGGCGCCGGGACGGGGATCTATGGCGCAGGGAAGGCAATCTATGGCGCAGGGACGGGGATTCCTGACGTAGGGAAGGCAGTCTCTGACACAGGGAAGGTGATATCTGGCGCAGGGAAGGCGATTGCTGGGACAAGGAAACCAATCCCTAGCGCAAATAAGGCGATTGCTGGTGCAGAGAAGGCAATTGCTGGTGCAGGGAAGGCGGTCTCTGGTGCAGAGAAGGCAATCCCTGACGCAGAGAAGGCGATTGCTGGCGCAGAGAAGGCGATTTCTGGCGCAGGGAAGGTCCTGGGATTAGGCATGGCCTGCAGCAGCAGACACTATTGTACGAATGTTTATTATACCTAGTTGGATAAGAGAATGGGTTTTCTGGCAGATGAGAGATGAGTCGGTGTTTTTGGGTCAGGCAGATGCGGGATAGAGTAGCAGACGTTGAGTTTGGCCCGCCCATCGGTACTGTTATCAAACCTATCATCTCTACCTGATAGCATCTCTCAAACGCCATTTTAAGGTTAATTTAAGACGGTTGGTAATCTCCTTGTTTACGAAACTGTGTGCTCAAGTTATGTTGACTGTACAAATGTCTGCGGCTGCAGAGCCTGTTTGATTGCATTGAGCCAGCGATAGACGGGCAGGTGGCCAGCGTCTAGAGGTGTGCCAGCCCTCCGCCTCCAGAGATTTATTTATTTGTCAGAGCTGCGCGGATGAGCCGATTTGCGTTTGCTTAGGGAGCGACAATCCTCCACACGCCAGAGACATCAAAGACAGCAGGCCCAGCTGCTCTCAGCAGTGTTTGTCAACAAGGCAGGAGGGAGGAGTGTGGCTGACATACCTTGGATAGCGATGTCGTTGATGAGACGAAAGCGAGCCACGTCTGCAGGGCCGTCTATGTACCCGCCCATTTTCTCAGACCCGACAATCTTGGTTTTAGACTGAGTATCCTCCAAGTCGATGATGGATAGGGACGTCCTCTCGCTCATTACGATTGTCGAAGGTGTGAGGAAATCGAAGGCTACAGGGCCAGTGTAGCCTTCACCTACTGTCGTCAGCCCATAGCCATCAGCGTCTGAAACATCAACCACCAAGTTATATCGATAGCTTCTACTCGCTGTTATGGCTGCCAACCAGTCGTTACCAACGCATTTGCAGCGATCTGCTCTTCCTAAATTGTTTATTTATGTTTGGCCCCAGTCTACTGAGATGTAATAAATGTGTCAATCGCTGCCTGCAGATAATTGCTCTCACTTTGGGCCACTGTACATTAGTAAGCAGGTGCCCATTCTGACATCCCTAGATCAGGTGCTTGCACAGTGGCACGATTATGTTTCTATTGTTGCCATCTGGCTGTGGCTGCATGTATATTGATATCAGCATCCTTTCCCTGTGTTGTGGGTAATCATCAGCTCAGGCGCTCTGAGCGATACCCCAATCTGTTACAGATGACAGCTGAGCTCTGCAGCAGACGATCTTCTCTCGTTCATCGCCAGACTCTTGTTCTTGTCCATGTTACTGACAGCTCTCGCTCTCTCTCTCAGATTACCCGATGCTATTGGTTGGAAATCTCAAATACATTCCTCGATATTACATCCATGACACCCCCAATGTAGTCAGGAGCTTGGCTGTTCATTAGTTCTCTCCCTCTCTGATTCTCCCCTCCTCTCCTTTTCTACCTCTTTTCTCCCTCCTCAACTGTCTCTCCCAGCTGTCTCTCTCCGAATTTTCTCTCTCCCAATATCATCCCGTCTCTCTCTCTCTCTCTCACACACACACTCAAAAAAGAGAAAA
>ERZ1740065.2708-NODE-2708-length-11061-cov-11.887698_pt1 | contig 11061 bp, 7 predicted proteins | sample MGYA00581738_ERZ1740065 | MGnify/ENA primary metagenome ERZ1740065 (study PRJEB43018, sample SAMN04849749) | marine metagenome | isolation source: floating plastic debris | place: Pacific Ocean | collected 2008-09-01 | study: EMG produced TPA metagenomics...
CCCCCCCCCCCCCCCCCCCCCCCCCCCCCCCCCCCCCCCCCCCCCCCACAAATCTGCAAACACAGTCATATACAATGTGCTGGGTCAGCTACAGACACAGTAACTACTAAGCTTGCATCTGGAAGAAGCCGGCACACTTTGAGGCGGAGTACTGGTATAAGTGGCAATATCCAGCATCTCTCATGGAACTGTCGCTGGCCGAGCTGTAAACTCAATATCCTTTATTGACCCCGCTGGCGCATCATCCAAATGCATGCTTAGTCGACTATGTAAACAATCAGGTTTTTATTTACGTTTTATGTGAGACTGTGATGTAGGAAAAGTTATGGCTTTGTAGAATTAACTTGGTCAATATCTCTCATTACAGCCATCGACTGTCCAGAAGATGTTATTCTAGTAGCCAATAAAGATGGTTTAGCTGCGTTCAACCAATCATACTCTGATCGGAGGCAGACAGTGATGTTACCAGTCGGTAACTATTCATTCAGAAGCTCCTCTGGGAGCTCCCTCTGTCAGTGGAGCGCAACTGTGGTTGGTACGTCTCCAATATCTCTCATTCAAGAGTTTTAGCTGTTACTTGTGCTGTGAAAGAGGAAACATTAACACAGATAAATATCAAACGAATATAGCGATTTCTATGAAGCCGCTTCTGATGATTCCAGCTAAGTTGCTTGTCAGAGTTGTAGCATTATGAATACTTTTGGGAGTTGTCACTTTGTGATCAATAGCCATCCTAGGATGATTGTAGTTATCTAAGTCACTTCATAGATAGTGATTATCTCCATGGGGATGAAGTTCTACCCCAATTTCTTTGAATGGGATACATCCACAACTGCTAACATGTCCTCTCTCTAGCAGGCACAAGTTGGGAGAATGTTCGAATAACTGCATCGCAAAGTAGCTCTGAAGCTCTGTAGCTCTGTAGCTCTGAAGTTCCATTAAATTTCAGATCACAGAATCAGATACCGGCTGACAGTGGAGGCGAACTACCAGATGACTTGTACAGAATTTGATAAGAACAGGCAGTTTATCCAGACTGTTACCATACACCACTACAACAAGATAGAGGAACTATGCGATGGACGTAAATAATCATTTCAAATATCTAATCTCTCAGAAACATGACGTTGCACTATAGAAAACCGTGATTGGACAATTAGAACGTTGGTTAGTCACACTTCCAGTTTCATAAGAAAGTCAACAATTGGCCCATCAATGTTTGGAATTTCCATGACAGCGGAGGTGAAAACTTGTCGGACAAGAAATTCTAGAGATTCGTTCAGGCTCCCGCACACCTACAGCTAATTATATTTTAATATGAGTATTAAGAATTAAATAATAATATGAAAAGTACAATGGTGATGCTAACAAAAGTAATAGTAATGATAGCAATAATACTAACAGTCATAAAAATATTAACAATAATGATAATAATAATAAGTTCAGCTAATGATTTCATCAGGTAATATGGGAGAAATGTCTCGTCTGGCAAGAATTTCGGGCTATTTTTACTCTCCTATCGGTAATCGTGCCAGTTTCATGCGCCGGTGTTTCGCCGATATCACGCTGGGTTTAGTCCGCATTCACCAAGCTATTGCTGACTTTAGTACTAGCTTAGCGTAATGCTTGCGCTTATGAAATTGGCGTGCCTATGGATAGGAGAGAAAAAATGCCGAAATTCCGTGGGTACCCTGACAAGGGAAATCTTTATATCCTGCTATTAAGTAATGTATGTTTTCTCTTCTACCTGAGAAAATGAAAAACATCTATGAAGACCCGTCTTTTGGAACACTGCTGTGTAAATATGCTTCAGGGTTTATAGCAATGATACCTGCCTGAGATTAGGGGTGAAACGATTCCGGATTCTGGGTTTCGATTCGATTTCGATTGTCGACTCTAGATAATTGACGATTCAATTACTTTGGTTATTCAATGGCCAAATTCATAAGACGACTAACTATGCTTATGTATTCCATCAACTAGAAGATCCCAAGCAAGTTATGACTATACTATTCTGCGTGTAGCAATCAAAAACGTGAAAAACCAGATACATAATGAGTTGTGGCAACATAGATAAACACTGAGGTTACATTTCTGAAGTGAAACAGCAGTCAAAACCAACATTCTGAGCATAGAGATAATCGATTTTGCTGACAATTGCTAATCGCTGATGCGTCACTTGGTAAATAATCGATGGTGCATCAAAATTTTGATGCATCGTTTCACCCCTACCTAAGATTATGATGGTTGTTTTAGTGTGTCATGAGCCAGCCGACAGTAAAGTGACAATGAGCTGCACTGGCGATGTAGTGACGATAACATGGCCGACTGACATTGCATATGGAGGTGATACAATCACGGTACCAAAGGACATTAGCGATAGGATCTACGCTAAGATGAGGGGACAGATAGGAATCCTGCAGATATTTGTAACAACGAAAATTCCTCCGTGAGTTCCCTTACTACTGTGTCTCAAACTGAAACCGAGTTCGTCATTTGATCAAAGGGAGCTCAAACTTTCAGAGTTGTCTACCCACGACGGAATGAGCTGAACTTGCCTGCCAGACTGACACTAGAACGCTTTGAGGAAGAGGAATAGATGACGGGCCAGGTCAGCCCTCAGGATCACGTAGGGTCCCCATTCCAACTTAGTATGGAATATCAGGGACTCAATTTTCTGTCTCTTTCCTTGTAGAAACCATATAATGTTAAATAAATGGGAATTGATTGATGTGCAACGGAAATCATATTCTGCTGAGTCTCAGCTGCATCTAGGAAATGTCTCCACATTCCTTGCCGTGCAATCCGTAACAATAGCTGGTAGTTCTCTGCTTCCTGTAAATGTGCATTCCGTCTGGAGCTAGCTATAACGACCCACACAAGATCTATGTCACACTGACTAATAGTTGGTTGATTTATTCATCACCCTATGACAGTGGAACATAGCGGATGAGTCTCCAGTGTTTCCAGAGCTTCTATTCTAGCTGCCAGAACGTAGAGCTAAATCATTATTGTTCCTCGTGATCTTACTCGTTAAACCTTGCTGAGCTGGGATCAAACAGGATAGAATATTACCTGTGGAATGCTGGGGCTATAAATTATGGCTTCTCAAAGTTCGGAAGATGTGTATAGCCGGCTTTTACAGCCTTACAACTGGTCACGAATGAATTCCCAACTAATGAATACGAATGAATACCTCGAGCACCACCGCAACACTCACAGGCTGCTGTACATGATACAGCTACTTAGCTGCAGGCCGATGAGCTTCAGAGAAACTGCGAAAGTATGGTAACAGCTGTTTCCCATCTGTAATATCGGTGTTGCAGCTGGATTTTGCCATCCTTATCATCAACCTATCTTTCTTTGCTCTGCGGACTAGCGAATTCGGTAATGGGGAAATGGATTGAGTGTCAATTTGATACAGGTAAGCAAGAGAAGGAAATAGTGGCGCAATGAAGTCTCTTGGAGCTGAATTTGAGGCATGCCTCACTTCTTTTCAACCCTGCTATAATCGACTGTGCGATCATTCAAATGGCACTGATAGACATTTAAGTGAGAATTCAAGGTAGGCTACACCATCTCAAATATCTACTCATTCGTATTTTGAGTTCTAGCCATCGCCAAATGCAAATGTCTTGTCTTGTCTCTGATCAGCATCAGTTTGCCGGACCAGCTTCCCATCTGACCAAGGCAATCGCACATGACAATGGGGCGATGTAAAAGTCAATGACCTTTCGTTAGGCTGTTGTAAATGATGTAGCTACTTAGCTGCAGGGCAATGAGCTTCAGATAGAGACTACTGGGGTGTGATAACAGCAGCTTCCCATCGAGGAAGTAGTATGCTCGGTGTTGCAGCTGGATTTTGCCATCCTTATCATCAGCCTATCTTTGTTCTGCGGATTAGCGAATGCAGTAATGAGGAAGTTAGTGATACGTGGACTTGATTGAGGTAGGCAAGAAAAGAAAATCCTTACGCAATGAAATGTTTTGGAGCTGAATTGGAGTCATGCATCACTTCTTTTCCATCCTTCCATAATCGATGGTGAGATAAGTGAACCGGCATGGTTTGGCATTTAGTTAAAGTCTTATTCCCAGTTTAAAGTTTGGATCTTTTTAACAATTTCAATTCCCACACTATCACTTACATGTAAGTCATAGCAGGAATAGTGAGATACTATGAATAAGCTGGGATTTCTAGGCACTGTAATACTTTTGATAACCTGGTGATTCAGTTGCCCAATTAGTGCATTCATGAATCTCCTGTCTTCACTGAGCCCACACTTTGCTTGATTGACGGTTGATTTGTACTACTAGGATACAGAAAATTTAGACTGGACTGCAGCAGATGCATTCTTACGTAACGTCACGGAGCGTCCGACTTGTTTCTAATTTTAGCTCTTTGATCAATTTTTGGACCATTTTAAGAAGTTTTAGGAACTTTTAGAGTTCATGTTGAGTTGAGTTGAGTTGCGAATTATCTAAGTCTTGAAGAACTATCAAGGCGAGAAATGGACAACTATATGCTCTCGCAAGCTTAGAAAGATGTGAAAACTGATATAACAAGTAACAGAATTACATCATAACATTAGAGCTAATGACACTGTGAAGCACAGCCAGGTGCTTCCAACTGCTTGCTTTTACAGGCTCGACCTGGCTAAGATCTCAGGCAAGAGCTCCTAGTACAATACTTCCTCCCGAGTGGCTGTAAGGATTACTGACACTGAAATTGGGCTTCAACTCAATGGGGTTCGCTGACTGGCGATGATAGAATCTATTGTCATAATCTTCCTCACTCTCTTCGACACAGCACTAGACCTCAAGGTGTGTTACACTGCTTATTATGATACGCTTCGTACGATTGCAAGGTCATCATCACTTTTCATCTGCTCACAGTCCTTTTCACTCTCAGACAGCCCTCCATCTGACTGATGAGAGTGAGCTGGAGTGACCCCGTCTTATACAACAAAGCGATACAATCACGACACATGAACATGGTAAATAAGAAGAGAAATAGTAGTCCTAAAGTCACCATCTTTGGATGTATCCGTAGGTAGCCCCGTGGTGGATCCGGTGAGTCAGATGTCATCAACTTCCTCCTTAGGCATCGGCGAAGAGGAGAAGTATTCATTGTAGCCAATCCTATTTCAGCGGCAAGTCATGGGTATGGTGTATACAGGTGTGTTCGGAAATACTCCAAGTGCAGCTCTAGTTCTTGCCTAGTCACTGTAAATCTCTCAGCTCGTACGGCGTTGCGGTGCCTAGGTGTGAACAGTCTTGGCAGTCGGCCGGTATGCTAAGGAATTTTCCCCCCTTGTCTCAGACCAGCACTAGTTTTCAGGACTGTCTCCACAACTGACCAATGCAATGACACATAATGATAAGGTTATCTTTTTAGCCTTACGGATCACCTGTTGGTACCCATGGTTACACAATCAATCAATCAATCAATCAATCAATCACCGACCCCTCTTATACGATCTGTCTCACCCAGGGATGCCATTGCACTCTGCAGTGTCAGATGCTATGGCTACATTCGGCGTTTCATGGCTGCTGCTCACATCAGCACTCATATCATATGTGGGTAAGTGAGACCGCTATACACATCCAGCATAATTGCTTTCAGATTAAATCCTCATTTAGACCGGCATGAGAAACTGATTGCTAAGTTTGTAACTAATCGAAAGTTTTCTTTGACACCTTGTCCACTTTATGGGTTAGATTGGGTGAACTAGGGGAAATATCTTGTCATGTTTCAACTGGATATTGAATTTCTCCAGCAATTGATCATCAGCAGAAACAAAATTGTTTCCACCGTAACTTTCCATCATTAACCGGTGGAGACTTATGCCTCAGCCAATAATTGGAGTTAAGGAGCCAAGGGCATTTTTTACTTTCCTATTTCCATCAGCATGCTGCGCCGGTATTTCGCTGGTATTTCACTGGCGTTATGCTGGTATTATGCAGGCTTTAGTCTGCAATTGTGCTCCTGAAACCTGCTTTAAGGATTTTTCCATGATCCAGGTTGAGATCCCTGTAAATATGTGGATTCTCATTTCGTTGCATGTTAGACCTAAAGCATGGGAAGTGTTCACATATGGCCCTGACGTTTTCGCGTTTTGTTCCTGTGTTTAGGATAGAAAAATCACTGACCTTATAAACACTAGATTTTAGAGTTATGTTCTCATGCTCAAATTGTAAATGATTATAAACCTTATTGTACGAAAGTGACAATTACCGGCCCAATATAGCAATGCTGGCAGACATCATTCACAGTGCAACTACTAGGGGTCTTACTCATCTCACATTGTTTCTAAAAGAATGTGGTGATGCTATGAGTCTCCTTCTACTTCAGATTCTCTGCATTGCGTTGGTGAGCTTAGCTGTTCAGCCAACGCTCTGTGCAAATATGAGCCTGGTCGTTTCTACTGCGAGTGTTGGGACGGATTCGATGGTGATGGTATAACATGCAATGGTGAGAAACATTTTGATATATTAGCACTAGTGCTGGTATATCGGTACTCTCCACACTACTACCAGCACTGGTATATCGGTACTCTCCACACTGCTACCAGTACTGGTATATTGGTACTCTCTCTACTGCTACCAGTACTGGTATATCGGTACTCTCCATGCTGCTACCAGTACTGGTATATCGGTACTATCTACACTGCTACCAGTACTGGTATATTGGTACTCTCTACACTGCTACTGGTGCTGGTATTTCTTAATAAAGGTGTTCATCCACCAGTTACTACTCGCAACAGAAAACAAACTGCCATCGGACATCTGGATGTTAAAATTAAACATGTGTCCTTCATCTAAATATAGCACATCTTGACCTCATCACATATTTAATTTCGCCCGACGATTTTCCCAGTGGAAGTCGGGCTGATGTTTGTTCCAATGGTAAAGGGACATCAGATTTTTGCAATGCAGTGGGAGCACTTAATACCAGCTGGTTACAGGTGTATCTACTTACCGTACTTGTGTTATTCAATTATTGGCAACTTCTCTTAGGGGTTGTGGCATTTACTTCGTACAAGAGAAATCAGAACTTTTTATTCCAGCCTTTCTACACATTCTACAAAGGTCCTCTAATAATCATCGGGTAAATAAAGGCGATGTAAAAATAGACGTCCTCCGAGTTGTACTCTACTGTTTGAGAATCGTTCATTTGAACAGAAAATTGTGGCCAATAACTAGATCGATACCATACCAGCATGACACTGCACTGTATTGTATCATTACTATGATGCTAAATCTAGTATCGGTTTTTTCATTCTCCTGCCAATTTTCGTGCTTACTCCCACTTACTCCCGCTTACTACCGCACACTCCCGGTCACCCGCGCTCACTCTCGGGCGTGCAGATGCACGAATATCGACGGGAGAATGGCAAAAGCCCTAGTATCTTATCATATATGTTCGTTATACCACATATCGAGATGAGCGTAAGGTGAGAAAGGATAACTGTCACAACAACGCCCACTGCATCAACCAGTCTTTAGGATTCCAGTGTCTCTTTAAGGAAGCCTACACTGGAAACCTGCGCAGGCACGTACCTGCTACACAGAACAGATCACGTATCATCTGTCATACGCATAAGGCGACATGTCACGCATCACGTGTCACTCATAGCTGACCTCTCAACTTGCTTTTATTAGCTTGCCTCCCTTTGTTCAACCTCTAACCATCACTAATGTCTCTTTTATAACTCCCAGATCTTATATCCGCCCCTCACCCCACCCTATCTCTTACATCCATTCATATGTCGTGTTATTATAACAGATATAGATGAGTGTACGGAGTTATCCTCTCTCTGCGGATTGACAAACAGCACATGTATAAATAAACCAGGCTCTTATACCTGCCAGTGTGAGAACAACCAGCCACTATGCGAGGGTGAGGGTGATGACGTCATATTGATACTACAAACAACGAGTGCATGTATGTGACACCAAGTCCATATTCTTCTTTATTGCTGTTACAGAGCCTACAGTACAGTGTCCAGATCAGAGTCTGCTGTGTTCTCAGCACGCTCAATGTAAATATAACTCCACCCTTAATTACTCCTATTGCCAGTGTGACGATGGATTTAAGGGAGACGGAGTTGTCTGCTCAGGTATCCAGTGCTTATTATTGTTTATGACGTAAAGCTGTAGTTAGTAGGAGTTGAATATCTGAATAAGATTGCTCTGTTTATATAAAGACATCGATGAGTGTAAGACCGGAGAAGACAACTGCCATAAGGATGCTGAATGTTTGAACAAAAGCCCAGGATTCAGATGTCAATGCAAGCCTGGATACAGCGGCGATGGAATGTCATGCGCAGGTGAAACCCCAATATTATATCTCCTGATAATATTCATCTCTGACTCTACTTCAGTTCTATGATCTAATTTTCTTGGATGAATTCCTTAGCGAGCCAAGTAAGGGAAGAATGTAACATTCCAGAAGCACCAAAAATCTGTGTTTCAGATTCCCTCTTATCAGTATTAGGAAATATACCAGTCACACGGCTCTCTCAGCAGAGCGCTCGTCTATGGACTGAATTATCCGAGTTCAGTTCCCAGCCAGAAAACACCCAAAGTCTTTAAAATCAGAACTCACCACTGCCCAGGGAAGCACTGCAGAATAGGGTGGTGAGTGTTAATACAATGATAAAGAGCCCTCTGTGTCAGCTCCAGACACAGTAACTACTTAGCTTGCGTCTGGATGAAGCTGGCACAGTTCAAGGGAGAGTACTGGTATAGCTGGCAATAGCCAGTCTCACTGACCCCCTCCGTGGCGCGCCGTTAAAACACATGCCTATCTGTTACTGCTTCTGGTGCATCATCAGATGCGTGTTTAGTTAACTATGACTAACAGCAGACTTCTCTTTAACTTTTATCCTGGACTGTGGTCCGCATTTATTCCCAAAAATTCATCACTTCGTAAAGTAGAGTTGGTCAATCTCTCTCATTGCAGCCATCGACTGTCCAGAAGACGTTATTCTAGTTGCCGATAAAGATGGAACAGCTGCATTCAATCCATCATACACTGATTTGAGGCTGACAGTGATGTTACCAGCTGGATCCTATTCCTTCAGAAGCTCCACTGGGAGCTCCCCCTGTCAGTGGAACGTAACCGTGGTTGGTACGTCTTCCATATTTCTTAATCACAAGTTTTGACTGTTACATGTACTGTAAATCTGGAAACATTAACTAGGCTTGAAACCATGCATAGTAGCTTTGATGTATTGTCAATTATCTACCAAACGATGCATCGCCAATTAGTGATTGTCTGCAAAATTGATTATCTCCAGGCTCATAATGTGTGTTTTAACTACTTTTTAAGTTCTCAAATGTAACCACAGTGCTCATCCATGCTGCCACAACTCAATATACATCGGATTTTGTACATTTTCGATTGCTACATCCAGAACAGTGTAGCTATAACCTGTTGGTGATCTTCTTGTTACCAGAATGCATCAGCACAGTTATTCATCTTACCAAATTGACCATTGAATTATCGGTAATTGAGTCGATGATTATCTAGAGTCGATAATCAAAATCAAATTAAAACCCAGAATCCCGAATCGTTTCACACCTAACACTAACGTGGACAAATATTTAATGAATATAGAGATCTGCTAATGGTGATTCCAGTCAAGTTGTCTATCGGAGTTGTCGTACCATGAACACTTTGGGAGTTGTCACCTCGTTAGCAACAAAAATACTGCAAAGATCGTAGTCACAGTTGTTGCTTTATAGATGCTGATTATCTTCATGGAAAGGAAGTTGTACTCCATTTTTTAAATGGAAGAGTACATCCACACACGCTAACATATCTTCTCTTCATCACGCTCGGGAGAAAGCTTAAATAGATGTTTCGCAAAATTTTCACTGGGGCAAGTGTCTAAGAATTGAGGTGTGATGCAATTACACTACAACTGAAGCAAGACCCTGCAAACATTTTGCCTTTCCTCATCCTCCACGTTTCGGCTCTTCAGCACCTTTACCCTTATGAAAAGCTGAAACGATCAACTGTGAAAAACAGATTAGATAGCTTTGGTTTATCTGCTGCAAAAATCATTATAATTCGCTGTAGAAATTAGGCCCATCATACCTTATGTAGAAGTCTTTTACTATTTATCGAGTTACTATTGTTGGATCGTTATCACCTCGCTTTCTTTATCAGTTTGAATGAAATGCTAGTATTTCTGTAACTATAAAGTGACATTAAATTTCAGATCACAGAATCAGATACAGACTGACAGTGGAGGCGGACTACCAAATGACCTGTGGTGAATTAGACAAGAACATACAGCTTATCCAGAGTGTTACCCAACGCCATTACCATGAGATAGAGGAACTATGCGATGGACGTAAGTGTGCTCCAACCAGGTGTGAATCCAGGAATTCTTTTGACCTACGCTCAAGTTATCGACTAGTATCTGTCCAAAGGGCAACTCATAGCTGTTGACTGCATAACCAATTGTTTGGTGATGCCGACTGAGGTTTGTGTGGCTGTATTGCTATGACGACTGTGTGATGAGTGCAGTCGCGGTCTCTTGCAGAAAAAATGTTTGAAGCAGAACTTGTTGCAGAACAATGTTGCAGTCGAATTAGCCTGAATCCCTTGGAAACAATCATAAAGAATTATTTCAGACATTTACTCTCTTGGACACATCACGTCGCACTATAGCACACTGTGGTTTGGACAACTGTGACGTGTGTAAGTCAAATTTCCAGTTTCACAAGAATTTCAAGAATTGGAATTTCCAAACATGCCGGAGGTGAAAACTTGTGTCGGACAATAAATTCTGGATATTCAGGTGTTTTTAACTTCAAAGATTGACAGCTCAGACTCTCTCACCCCCACACCTAGTTTCATTCCTATCTGAGCATTCTGGGAAATAAATAGTCATAAGTTTGGCTAAGTTATTAAGCAGGTAAAATGCTGAATGGTTGGCATTTCATCCGCTTCTAGGGCTAGGCCGCTTGTTTCATAAAAGCCTGTGTTAAATGAGTTGAGAAAGCTCACAGCCATTCAGAATATATGTAGCATACCTCATGTCGGTG
>ERZ1740065.2709-NODE-2709-length-11061-cov-11.639469_pt1 | contig 11061 bp, 8 predicted proteins | sample MGYA00581738_ERZ1740065 | MGnify/ENA primary metagenome ERZ1740065 (study PRJEB43018, sample SAMN04849749) | marine metagenome | isolation source: floating plastic debris | place: Pacific Ocean | collected 2008-09-01 | study: EMG produced TPA metagenomics...
CAAATCTACTTACTTAAAATTACATAAAATCCATCTCCCTCCCCAGTCCTTCCCCTCTCTGCTACACCTATGCCCCTCTCTGCTCCCCTCTCTCTCTCTCTCTCTCTCTCTCTCTCTCTCTCTCTCTCTCTCTCATGTCCTTCTCTCTCTACCATTTCCCCCATGTCCCTCTTTCTCCTCTCATGTCCCTTTCTCTCCTCATCGCTCTGTCATCTGACCTGTTAGTCGACATCATGAGCTCATAGAGGTCTCGTGCACCTTTACACATGACTGTCATCTAAATGATGTGGTAGTAGTAGCGGCAGCAGTGCCTGCGTTATTGGCGCCCTAAAGCTCGTGCCTCGATGCTATTGCTCTACATATTATATACAACTGGAGTCTGTGCCAATACTTTCGCACCTGATCTAAAATGCGTAGCAACGCAGTTCTTTTACCAGTTTGACCATCTCCAATGCCAGTGTGAGCAACCAATCATGGTGCAGGTCAGTAAGCGAGCCCACACTATCATGGCGGTGGTCTGGTTTGGCAGTCAGCCTAACCTGTACCATGCAATCACGCCTCTCTCTCATGCTCCCATGTTGTCGTGGCTGTATCTGCGCTATCTTATCATATAACAACCTTGACCAGTTTCCCTGTGTTTTTGTTTGTAGATAGTGTTTCCAGTTGTCTATGGTAGCATAGTCTACTGGATGACCAATCAACCAAACGACTTCTTGAGGTTCTTCATGTTCCTGACTATAGCCACACAGACTGCCCTGATTGGCCAGTCTCTCGGCTTCCTCATCGGTGCTGCCACTCCCATCCAGGTGATCGTCGATAGATCATTGATGACGAGACTGATGCCGATTACAAGCTTGACCTTGACATTCGATTGTTTCCTTTTATAGGTCGCAGTGTTCCTGGGTCCAATCTGCGGTATTCCAATTATGCTCTTTAGCGGATTTTTTGTAAACTTTGGAACTATGCCAAAGTACCTGCACTGGTTGTCATACTTGTCTTACATCAGGTAAACAACCTTCCTGCTCTATGATGGTCACCAGAACTTGTACCTTGTTTGTGATGCCGATCTGTCAGTGGACTCTGCCCTCAGCTGCAGCGATCAGTGTTGTGCCAGTATTATCTTTGTTGAATTAGTCAATGGAAATTAAACCTAACAGTGTTTATTGAGTTGCAGAGATCATAGGAGGCGATAGGCCTTTTCTTTAGCTTCACTGGTAAATTTGACTAGGAAAGATTTTGGCCAACTCGCCATGTCTATACACACGTATAAACATGAGGCCGTTTACTGACATGTGATGTAAATATGGCAAAACAAAACTTCATATCATGGATACTGCATCTGAATTACTAGTAACTTACTGCGGAGAACTGATATGAATGTATAAATAGCTATTTGGTGCTCAGATTTAACAACTGGTTTCATAGTGTAGTGGCTATCACGTCTGCTTCACACGCAGAAGGTCCTGGGTTCGAACCCCAGTGGAACCAACGTTTTTCTATCTTTTACTTTAGGTACGCATTTGAGGGAGTCTTGCACGTCATATACGGGATGGACCGAGCTCACCTAGAGTGCGACGAAGGTGCTCTGGACTGTAGCTTCCAGGACTCCAAGGATTTATTAAAAGTAATGGACGTGGACCAGGGAGCGTTCTATATTGATTTCCTCGTGTTATGCGGTTTCTTTGTGGCGCTGAGATTTGCGTGTTACATTGCTTTGAGAGTGAGAATATTAAGTGTGCGATGATACTATAATTCTCATGATAGCAACATTGGCCACAGCTATTTTCAAAAAAATTTATTCATATTGAGTCTTTCTTTCAGCTCTTCTGAGCGGAAAAAAAACTTTGTGCATGATATGTGTAATACTACATTGCCTTGTCTTTCTGACTATCATTTTTGCAACCATTTTTTGTCCAACATTTAAGTGGCCTCAGCCTAGAGAACTATTATTCTCAACTCAATCAATGCAATCAGTCTATTTTTCTAAAAACAACCTGCCCAGGTCAAGGAGTCAAGCCTTTCTACTATTGTAATTACCGTACAACTATCATAACTGTTATTACAAATCGTTTTTCTATTCTTATTACATGTTAATAAATTTAGTCTTGAAATGAAAAGTTAAGTTGACTATATACACTGTCATTGTTTACAAGACAAACAATAGTACGCTGCAAACACATGATTCAATGAAAGGTCTTATAGAATTAAATTTCTATTACTATACCTACACCATTGAGAGCGATATTATGTTAATCATTATATAGGATTAATGAATAATAAGTAAACACCATATTGGCAGTGAGTACACGGTGTCTAGTGACACTAGTGGAGTGTGAGTCGGTGGTTCCTGTACGACGACAAACGCTATGTGGGTGGGCCAGCAGAACCTGGCAAGGCTAGACGCAGTCCGAGTCTGACTGGGGGGTGGACGTCACGTCACGGAATGAGCTAGACCGTCTCAGTAGCTGTCTGTGTGCCTGGACAGATTCTCGTGCGATTTGGAACGCAATCTCTGCACTAGAACAAACAACATTACAGATGATAGCGAGACTGGATAGAGGCTTGATAACCGCACTTCAACCTTCACTGCAAACTGGACGCGGTGGCTACCCTAGAGGAATTCTGGACATCAAATTTGGAATTTAATGATTTGAGTTTATTTGAGATATGTCATTCAATAAATGCTGAAGATTTGTGATACGGAGAGAAAAACAAGTAAATCAAAACTGCATCGTTTTGTGGTACATTTGACTATCAAAGTGACGCGACGTCAATAGACTACTAGTAGTTTCAAATTTTGAAACCTGAAAACTTGGATATTAAGAAATGAATTTGCTTGGCTCGCTCCCGTGGGTACAGATACGACTTTATTTTGGTATCAAATATCATTTCAATAAGTATTTCTCCCTCTAGGGTAGCTGTTACTTGACTACAGAGAACGCTAAGTAACCCCAGTTACACGCCAGTGGGTGACTAGCCACACGCAACGTAATCTGGTGAACATGGCTCACTCAGCTTACTGGTTGGCAGCATTACCATCAGAACTTGATCGGCTGAACTGAACAGGAAAAATTATAAAGTGACAACAATGATATGGCAATGAAAGAAGGTTAGAGGCTTAGATCACCCAGAGGTCAACAACGCTTGACGCCGTGCGGGATCTCAGGCTATCCATGGTCAAGGTCACACATTCAAGGTGCTTTAATAGCGCAGAAAAAGCAAACAAGTGGGTTCGATAGAAGATGTGAGTGTGTTAGGGTGGCTCTAGAAGCTACTTAGTCGGCACACAAATGAGAGTTGTCTCCACTCGGTGATCTTGGCCTACCTTCCTGCGTTTCCTTACTTTTCTTAGTAACCTCCTTAGCTAAATCGTGTCTCATCTCGAGAACACCCTCACGCCGCTTTTTCTCCTCGTTAAGCTTTTGCAGCACCCTCTCATCGTCAGCACTAATCTCAGATTTAGTAAACTCTTGCAGGCTGGGAACGATGACCCGTGCAGCAGATGAACGAATAAAAAAAGCAGACAGAAGAAGCTGTATACACGGAAAAGAAGACTGTGAGTGAGGCCGAAGCAGTGGACCAGACGATACAATATTTTGAGTACAAATTTCTAAACATGACGCCAAGGCAGCAACTCGTACCAACTCCACATCATACATGTCAAGTCTCTAGGATTTCTGACCCTTCGAGTTCTAGCTGCCGAGTTTTAGGGCCAGATTTGTCATTATCGGACTCCTAATGGTCTCCTGAGGCCGATCAGTTGGCTAATACTGAGCCCAATTACGACAGAATTCAAGCTGTAGGGGTTTTGAGATATCGGCTCTCATGGTTCAGAAAAACGGAACATCCAATATTGTCAGCCTGGAAGATTGACAGGTCTGGTACTCTGACAAGCTGACAGGTATGCTCACCATTGAAATCTCATCACAACATCAACTACTGTCATAGATAACGCTGAGTTTACAGAACTTCTGCTATAGGTTGGTACCCAACTATCATCGGTAGGAACTGGGGCACGAGTTTTGTCACTGGGTTTTACCATGATTCATAGCATTTTCCTTGAATCCGGGTCAGAGAAAACTAATGACTTACACAGGACTGGCTTGAGTCAACATTAGTATTGTCTGGTCTACAGCTTGGCAGGAGATGTGGTAAGAATAAAATTGTGTGACAAAGCTCTAACAAAATGTGCAAGAATAGATGTAAGTACACAACATGTCATATGTAAGTGTACAGTAAGTGATGAGGACTTACCTCTGAGATGCTACCATTTTTCGAATCTGTTCAGCTTTCTCTGCCCGACGCATTCGTTCCTCAGGCGTCAGCGATTCTTCTTCATCTGATGAGTCCGGGACATAACGCTCGGGAATTAAGACCTTTTGCGGAGCCAGCAACTAAAGAATATGGACATCACTTCATGATACAGCAATGCTAGTGTGGAAAAGTCAGTCACGGGCATTCTATGAAGCTGTCATACGATGGCCGCACATGTAGGGAAAGTGACAAGGGGGAAGTGACAAGCAGGCATGTAATGATCAGTGCTGGACAAGTACTTTTACATCCAAGTGAACAAGACCACACATGGAAGTTAGTTGGCTCTGTGGGTGGCCAATGAAGTAGTACCTGACTGTCGATGACATCTTCTGTGTAGTCCTTGTCCAAGTCTGTTATGCTCCTAACCATTCCCTTTTTGTGATACTGTAACAGTTACAATTAACACACTGTTGAGTGTGAGCGTTTTTTGATGGCGCTTGAAGCAGACGCAGGACAATCAGCTGCCAATTCTGGGGGGACTTACACTATTGGCGGCGCCATTCCTAATGTTGGCTGCCTCCATAGCCACAGGCTGACTGCACGATATGGTCATATATCGTGCTCGATTCTCTTTGCGCCGAGCTTGCATTTTACCTCGCGTAGCCACAGGCCGGATTATCTGGCTGGCACTAGACGGCTGCTTTGGAGGCAGAAGAGGAGCAGCCTGAGCAGGAAATAGGCGATCGGGAGCGGGGATCTAACAGCATAAATCAGCGGTGAAGCAGGAAGGATCTAGCTGGCAGAGTTGATGTGCTGAAAGGAGCAGTAACCCACCTGATTCCGTGAGTCCGATGGATACATGGAACTTGAGGAGGGATCGATCATTGGCCTGTTAGCAGCTGCCTTCTGCTCAACTCTAGATGCAGCTGCCCTCTTTACATCCCTCACAGTCATGACTTTGGGTTTGTTCACCACACCTTGTAATATCAAACAGGAGTGTGGAAATTCGGTAGCCCAGCAACCAAGGCATGCATCATGTTGCCAAGGAGACTGTTGCCTTGATACTTACTGTAGATAGGACCCTGGTCGGGTGCATTTGCACGCATGCCTTCGTGATAGGACTTGGGCCGCGCCTGCTGCAATTACCAATCTCTGTCAACTTCTGCTTTGTACCAAACTACGCGGCTGCACGATATGATACGTACCACCGGGTTGACATTCCTAGAGGACGGCGGATTCCCACGAGTATTATACGATAGGCTATTTCGGCTGCCACTGTCTAACCTGAGGCCAGACACAGCATCCTCTATATTTTGACTTTCTGGCTGCGCATCTGCAGCTCGCTGGGTCCCTCGTACTTCTATGTCCAGTTGCTGCTGCCTCTGTGAAGTCTGATAAACAGATCAGAGATGTAGGAAGCATGCTCTAGGACGCGCGGAGAGTAGAGACCACGCAGCTATGACCCTACCAATGCCTGAAGGCTCTTACTGCGCTGGATGTTACCGCTCAGTTCGGCACGCAGCCTGACAACTTCCTGCTGCAGTTTGGAGTTCTGTACTGTCATGCCTTCCAGTTTGTGAGATTCTGTGGCCAAGTCCTGCTGAACCTGAGCAGTGGAAAACAGACGTCAAGCCAAGTACAACTACTGCCCGACTCAGGCGCCGCAAAACAGCAAAAAAACTTTAAATTGAACTCGTGGACACATGAGCGCAAAGAATTTGTCTGGACGTCAGCGTCTATTGCTAAAGACCTCGAACTTACTCGCAATAAATCCTGCTCCATATGCTGCCTGTCCAGCAACATTTGGTTAGTGACGTGGGGAGGATAACTCCTACTGTTTAGTTGGCCATTCAATGAGTCGAGTCTGCTTTCAACTCCTCTCTGAATAAAAAAACAGAGTTCATACCATTTATAGCAGATAAAATAGAATGAAATAATTTGCAGATAAATTAGAATTACTATTATAGTAACACTAATTATAATAAAATTCATAAATAAATGAAACATCATAAAAATAGACTCACTAAATGTTGATCAATGTTGGCAACTAGGTCAGACTGGCGATGGAGGCTCTGATCGGAGCGATACAACTCCTCCAACTTCCTCTCCAAGTAGACGGCGTCTGCAGGCTTCGAGAGTTGACTAGGCATTTCGTTATCTTGAGTACTGGCAGACACTGCCCTCACCTTGTCTTGCTAAAAGTACATGGGCGAGTCAGCATTACGGGACATATATAATGAGGCTAAAAAGTAATTAAAAAAATATAAACAGCTGAGAAATAGACGAAAGTTACACAGGATACAACTCCTGGTGGACGGCGTCTGTATAATAATCTATTACGATGGAGTAGTGAGCGAGAGATGGAGTAGAGCTCACTTGTCTGGCAGCTAGTTCAGAGTTTTGTACGCCGTGAGGAGTGGACTGCTTCAGTAAGTTGTCGATTAGACTAATCAACGGTTTCTGAGTGTCAAACTGCTGCTCGCTGCTTCTGATTTGTTCTTTCAAGCTGTTAATGTCTTGCATGACATCGGCAGCGTTTTCTCTCCTTGACCTTAGAATAGAAACCAGTGCGTTAGCGCGAACTAACATCGTCATGGTCAGACAACGGGCTTTGGGCACTCACGCGCGCCTGTTGAACTCGACGTTGGCGTGATTGAGGTTCTGCTGGGCCGAGGATATGGTTGACTCTAACTGCGTCTGCTGACGCCTCAGATCGATCAGCAGCAGAATGAGTTCGTCTCTCTGAATACATACAGATTAATGCCATAAATTATCATTGAAGAGGCGAAAGCCTAGTACTCAACCTACATGTAAGTTGCTGACAAAAACTGCAGAACATTCAAGCTTATTGTTACATTGTGGCCATAAACACCAGGCGTCTGCGAGATGAGGAACATATAAATATTAGTGCTGCATACTTTTTGCAATCAGACACTCTACAAATGAGTTGTAGAATTGACACCATATGCGATTGACAGGCACCAAAACCTTCATGCTTACAGTATTATTGCATATTGTACATATATACCAAGTCTGAAAATCAGCTACGCAGCTTCATTGAAAACTAACATGGCAAGGCTTCATAGTATACTGAAAGTTGTCCTGTTCCCCGAGACTGGCAACCGTGTGCATGTACTGTAAAACAGGAAAGTCTTGCATTTGTTTAATTTTTTGTGTTTTCAGTCATTTTGGCCGATCGTGAAAACTGAACAAACAAATATTTTTCTGTTCTATTGATTGTCTATACATTAGTTGCAAGAAATGTAAAAATATATTTCCGCAAAATTTTATGGCAGATGAAGACACAAAAGCTAGGTGCACAAAAATTTCCTGTTTTACAATGAGTGATAAGTCCACATGGGGAAGAAGACAACTCCAGGACTTGCAGTGCTAGCAACATGCAGGATTCTTGGCCCCATGAAGCTTACCGATTTTCTATGAAGGTCATCAGCACTGGTACGCATGGAATTGGCATTCTTCGATGGTGGTGTGTCAAGAGTAGGCGGGGCATTGAGAGTGGGAGGGCCTGTAAACATGAGTACTGGTAGAGATGTACAAGTGGTAACTACTAGCTACTAACTAGCAGTGTTGATAGCCTGTCAATCTAGTGAAGATCACTTACCTTCGGGGACGCTGGGGTAGTTATTATTGCTGTTGTTGAAATTGTTATATCTAGGGCCAGGGACCTGCGCAAAGCCATTTGACAGCGGGGGCGTGGCCTGTATAAGGAGTTGAGAAAAGTTTGATTTCGATGTCAAAGTCAATTGAGACGGGATAGGAATTAGCAAGCTAAGCTAAGCATTGCAGAAACGAGATAGGAAATACGCATACTGGATTAGCTACGGACATACATTATCGTCTGTGTTGGTCAGGCAGGGGAATAGGAACTCGGTCTACATTGACCTCGGGATAAAAATCTACGACTAAGGCTCTGACATATCATTGACATCTATGTTAGCGATAAAACAATGGAGGGCTAAGAAAATAAAGAAGGGCCAGACTGGATGAAGTACTGAGGAAAAGAAAACACTGAAAATACTGAAAGTGAGACACAGGATCAGCTACAAGCCACCATTACCGGCAAACGCGTGTACTTGTTAGAGCAGCAGGTGTGGTCGGGGTATGGACAACAAGTAGGGAGGGGGAACTGGGGAGGGGGTGTGATCTTAGCAGGGCGGGTTACAGCACCGGTGCGCTACCTGAAGCCATGACGGCTGCTTGTACGGAACCGGAAATTGAAATATCAGCGGCTCTTTTCGTCGTTTCATCCAGTTTTGTGTGGCCTGTAGCTGGTTCCTGGTCTGTGTGGGAGTATTCACCTGCGGGTTAACGTTCACCTGCGAGTTAATGTTGAAATCTCCGGCGGCTCTGCTACCGTCAAACTGAGCCGTCGCGTTCGGCGCGGGCAGAATATTTCTAGGTGTCAATTTTTTGGGACGAGGAGGCGGCGCTTCATCAAAAGACTGTTGACTGTCATCAAAGAACCGTAAAGTCTTTTCGGTTGATGTCGCCGCCATGTTGGCCGCGTTTTCGAGGTGAGGAGGCCTATAAGTGGGGGTGTGCGGATTTTCTCTCCTCCAAGGAGGACTGACCACAGACGTTGGCGTCCGAGGCTCACCTCTCACCACCACCCCATTCGCCTGCACGGACCAATACAATGAAGGTTAGTACAGCAGAATCAGACTGGCTTATGTCATGCTGCCAGTGGTTGTTGCTATGGATACCGTATTACATCAGTGCTCCCAGGAGACAAGGTGTCATAGATAAAGAAGCTAGTTCCAAGCGGGTAAGCCATGCAATAACTACACGAAATCAATGGATTAGCTAATGGTTGGTTCGGGCTAATAAAGGTAGTGTTAGGTAAGAGCGGAAAAAGTGTGAGCAGAAAATTTTACCCCGTAGTTGACTCTGGGATCTTCTCCTGGGATATCCAGGTCCATGCGGAGAGGATGCATTCCGTTTGGTTGATTATTGTTAGTATACTTGTAAGACGGGTTATACGATGAGCTACTGTGCACTCTGTATGGTTGGCTATGTACAGGGTGATGGGGAGCCATGGTGGGTGGTCCTTGGCCAGGTGTCTGATAACTAAACGCATTGGCAGGTGCTCCCATCCTGTAGCTAGGGTGCTGCTGCGAGTCAAAGTCCTGACTGGCCATCGGGTTGTAATACTCGACATTCTGCGTTGGTGGTGGTACAGCACTGTGTGGCGACATTGAGTTGTGGTAGCCTTGTAAGGGTGGGGTATACAGACGCTCCGCACGATAGGAAGGTGCAGGTACAGGATCCTCGTCAAAGTGATCTCTCACCTGCCAGCCGTCGACGTAAGGAGGAGAGGCGGCCGGCTGAGACCACTGCGGTGGTGGCGGTGGCTCCCTCATACTGGTCGCTCGGCTGTCCGGCATCCTTGACCCGTTGTATGCCTGATAATGCTTGACGGGAGACCTAGGCATGCGTGGAGAGAAGCTCTGGTTGGGGCTGGCAGGGTACCGCCCGTCCTTGTAGTAATCTCTGGGAGGTGAGGCTACTATTGGCGAGTCCGTGCCATCACCCTCGGTCCTGTTAAATTCCTGCTCGGCACTAGAAAACAGAAATTGGCAGTCAGCAAGCAGCTGCTCGCGAGGCACAGGTACAAGAGAAGACAACTCCTTACATCGGATCGCGCTGCAACTCAGAGGCTAGCCTCATGGAGCGCATCCACTTCTCCATATCGTATTTGTGGTCAGCAGCGAAATAATGAGTCTTCATATTCTCGTGTTCAGCCTTGAACGCGAAACGCCTGTTGTACTTGTCGGGGTCAGCGGTGACCGTGTAGCTAGGCAACAGGACGGCGCCAAGCATCTCATCTTCGTGGTTATCTGCGGCACAAGAGTTTACTTAACATAAACCTGGAAAACCGTCATCCGACACGAATAATTAGCAAAGACTGGGACCTTGCCGGGCTAGGCCTACCTTTATAGGTGTAGAGGCAGAAGTCTGAGAGGACGCAATATCTCCTCTTCCATTTTTTGACGCTGGCGGCATTGCTCTCCTACACACAGAAGCAGCGGTAGTGGTTGATACCAGGTCAGTACAAATTTGTATGGAATACGATCGAACTCACTCACAATTTTGTGTAGCCAGCCCTTCATAGCGACCGGCGAATCGAGGCATCTTGATTTCACCTCAGGCCCGTTCAATTTCTTCTTTGAATTCTTCCGACCCAATCTCTTCGGAGAGTTCCACTCCGAACTAAAAACAAAGTTAACACAAGTTGAGCCTCGATATCTCTGATATACAATGTCATCAAAGTCAGATGGCTCCCAGCAGCATTAGGGAAGGCTGGACGTGTTACCCTGTCAGGAAGGAGTGGTTGCAGACATAAAGCGACCTTATGAGGATAGTTGAGACAATGACATTAGGCCATGTAGGGCGCAGCATCCAATTACTAGTATGCGGGTAGCTCCTTGCATTTGCCTCAATCTAGCTGAGTACGAAGTTAATTGGTCATTTTTGTGTGTGATGTCACAGCAATGCAGAGCAATATTTTTTTCACTCCTACCACTAACTTCACTAAAAGTTAACAGCCATTTTCAGGTATGATTGAGAAATATTGTTGGCAGAAAGAAGTGATTGATGAACATTTCTGTCATAACAACCGTCTCCTGAAAAAGGTCCCCACTACAAACTAAGATTTACAACAATCAATCAGCATAGAAATAAATTATAGGACTGGAAGAACCTAGAGGGTGTTGGGGGGGGGGGAGATAACATAGATGTTGATTGGCTGTTGGATTCATCTTAATTCCTCCGGATGGACTTTAATTG
>ERZ1740065.2710-NODE-2710-length-11060-cov-11.556838_pt1 | contig 11060 bp, 12 predicted proteins | sample MGYA00581738_ERZ1740065 | MGnify/ENA primary metagenome ERZ1740065 (study PRJEB43018, sample SAMN04849749) | marine metagenome | isolation source: floating plastic debris | place: Pacific Ocean | collected 2008-09-01 | study: EMG produced TPA metagenomics...
GACTCTTACTATGTATTATATCTATGCGTGTGACTCTTACTATGTATTATATCTATGCGTGTGACTCTTACTGTCTCCGTATCTATTGAAGAATTGAGTAATGGCTCAGGTAATTTGTTTGTTGGCAGAGCTCTCCATCTCTCTCTGTCTCTGTCTCTCTACTCATGCCCGGCTGACATTTATCTGCATGTGTTTAACTGATTCCTCCTAATTCCCGCCACACCCGGCCAGCCTTACATCATTCAAACCAGCCAATCGGTGATCTCCTCCGCTCTGTCATGCCGCTATTGGCTACGGGTGAATAGGAAACGGTGAGGGTCGGGAACTGCGAAGCATTTATAATCATCGTCATCGATATTGTGCTTTGACCGCCGGCTGTTGGGGATATATCCGGTTTTGTGGGTTTCTGGTTGTACCTTGCTGCTCTCACACTGCCGCAGTCAGACTTTACTTACGCGTAAGTTACATCTGACCGGTGATGTCATGTATATGCAGTCGAGGAGCGCTGCCCGTGGGAGGGACTGAGACTAGCGTTCGGTGGAAACTGTTCCAGCTCTCTGATCGGTGTGGTCATCACGCCGTGCCTGCTGCTGTTGACGATAGGAGTTGTCTTGGCGACGTGCTACGTACGACGTTACAAGGCAAAGTATAGGTACGCTCGACCTCCTTTTAGTACCCCCACACCCATAGCGAGAAGTACACATCTATCACGCTGACACTCATCCTGTGTGTTTATTGCTCTGTTTGTTGTTGTTATCTAGTTTCTGTCTTTCCTTGTTAGTACGTGGCTTGGCAGAGTGCCAACGGTGGGGAAATTCCGATTGCAAATCTCCAGTGAATGTTGCAATAGGAATATGCAGAAGTTATGAGTGAAATGCTGTCTGGCATCAATTGAATATCGCTTCATTGCTGGAAGAACCTGTCACACGCTTTGGGGAGGGGGAGATGTACTGCTGTCACACACTTTGGGGAGGGAGATGTACTGTGATTATCATTGGTGAAGGCAGATGCAGTGCGATTCATATTGTTAGAATTCAGAAAGAGTTGGCCAGTCAGCTGGAGAACCGTAACTATCCAATGATCAACCTGGATGAGAAGGAGATCCCACGAGACCACATCGTCCTCAATCGGTACGTCTGCTCTCACCAGGCCCGCCGAGTAGATCGTAACGCAGCGCATCAGCTCACAACTTCCTGTTGATTTAGGCGATTGGGCGACGGTGCGTTTGGTACAGTGTACGGCGGTGAAGGCTTTATTACCTGCGCGTGGATCGGCATTGCAGTGAAGACGCTCAAGGTCGGCTCCAGCTCTGACGACAAGGTAAGAATCACCTACAGGTTGATGGCTGCCAAATTATGGCATCACTGTTGGCGCTAGACGCTGCCTTGTCATCATCATCATCATTGTCCTCACCGCCGGCATCGGTATTGATCTCGTATCATGCTTATCATCACTGTTGTATGTTTCGTTATCGTCATCTTCGGTACAATGACTGGTCCGCCTTTTCCTGTTGATTTCAGCTGGACTTCCTGCGAGAGGCAGACATCATGAAACGATTTGACCACAAGAACATTGTCAAACTTCTCGGCGTGACGACCATCGGCGAGCCCGCCTATGCCATCATGGAGTTCATGCTCTTCGGTTAGTCTTGCTTATTTTGATAGCTCCATTCTCTCCAGCAGTTTCTCAGCTGGTGCCTTTCATTTCGCTGTCATTATCTCTCTAAGATCTGGTGTCTATCTTAACGCAGGTGACCTGAAGACGTACCTGTTGTCTCGGCGTGAACTCGTCGGTATGGAGTGTAAGGAGGCGGAGGACGTGTCGGCCGCCAGCCTCACTCGCATGGCTATGGACGTGGTGGAGGGCCTCAACTATCTCCACTCGAAGGAGTACATACACAGGGACATCGCCTGCCGCAACTGTCTCGTCGCCGCGAATCGCACCATCAAAATCGGCGACTTCGGAATGACCAGACGTCTGTACGATCAAACTCCCTATGTGTTCACCGGTAGAGGTGAGTGAGAATCTGTCCCAACTTTGTCCCAACTTTGTCCCACTTTGTCCCAACTTTGTCCCACTTTGTCCCAACTTTGTCCCACTTTGTCCCAAAGACAGCTTTATTGCTGATTTTGTACACAAATCTGTTTTATTTCTTCAGGCAAGTTGCCGATTCGTTGGATGGCGCCGGAAAGTTTTGAGCTCGGTATTTTCAATTACAAGACTGATATTTGGAGTTATGGCATCGTGCTATATGAGATTATAACGTTCGGCAGCATACCGTATCAAATGCTCGCTGACGTGGAGGTGTTTGAGTCCGTAAAGGACGGCCAGACTTTATCACTGCCAGAGGAATGTACAGATGAGCTGTAAGTAATGTCACCTCACTTATAAGCCTAGGCTTATAATGTTTTTAGTCGATTCTCAGTTACATGCATCTCATGACCAGACTCTAGAATCTGTTATTGATTTGCTAGTTGTTGATTGCTGACCGTTGATGGACGATTGTTGATCATTGATTGCCAATTGCTGATTGCCAGTTACTGATTGCTGGCTGTTAATTGCTGATTTCTGATTGCCGATTGCTTATTGCTGATTGGTGATTTATTATAATGGTCATGCTACTGTTTCGATTTTGAGAATTATTACCCTTCCCCCTGTTTTTGTTGTAGAAAATCGCTTATTCTATCGTGTTGGCGCTATCAGGCCATACAGCGACCGAGCGCGTCTGAAATCTACGTGACTTTAAAGAACAATGACAACATGATTCAGCCGCTTCTCAACAGCCCCACGTTTGCCAAGATTCGCGAGGTGGAGTCCGCCGAGATGGACATGACGCCAGGCCCCCTCAAGCCTGCTACCACCCGCAAGAAACCTCTGCTACGGCAGTCTTCATCGGTCATCTCAGTAGAAAGTTTGTATTTGGATTTCATGTCATTTCACATTCGTCATACGATTGGATGGCACTCCAATTACGCCTTCGCTTACAGCCGCGTTGCCAAGCGTGTCAAAATTCCGTCACGGCTCCGAGACATTTGGCAGACGTCACGCTAACAAGAGGAAATCGTCACAGTCGATCATCGATCTCAGCCCGCTCTCCATGCAGCCCGTCTGCTCTCCAGTATCTCTGTCCATGCCGTCACCCAGCCATAGCATCGGTCCATACTCTCCATTCCAATTCAACTTTGACAGCAGGTTCGTGTGATAAGTTGTGTGCATGCAGAGTTGTCTACTCATGTACCATTGCACCCTGCAGCCATGTGTTCTGCCTCACGCCTGTGTATGTGACTGTACCATTTTCTGGTAGAAAGAAGCATTTTCGCTCATGTTATGGTTGCCTTTTAGTCAGTACGGAAATTTCCCATTAAAATGTAACCATGCAGCTCAAGAATTTGAGATATAACCAACCCCTTGCTTGTACTGTCTCAGTTATTTGCATTGCCCCAAAGAATAACTATTTCAGCCAATAAGTTAACTGATACGGTGACCTATTTCTCAAAGTCAGATCATAAATGGATATCAGACAAAGAGCCTGCCCATGCTCATTTTTGGAGATTAGCTCTCCGTTCTCCACGAGACTCATTTGAGGAGGAAGGAGGGGAGTAACTCTGTGAAAACAGTTTGTGTGATTCGACCTTAATTGACACTATCTTTTATTTGTTTTCATTGTGTTAGGACGCCCACCCTCCACCCCTTTGGCCAGTCTGCCGCTTCGCTTCTGAGGTGTCATATATAATTGCTTCATTAAGCCGTATATCTCATTGTTTATTGACAAATTGTCTCTATAATTAGGAACGGTGTGGATGAAGGCAACTGTTTCTGTGATGCAAAGACAGCCGCTGCCTGCGACCAACAGCATCATCGCCATGGCTCAGGGGGTAAAATTGAACAGCAGCAAGAATCCTGCGAGACTCACTACCTTCTGGCATCGGCGAACATGATCGATAACGACGACAAGTCTCACCACTCGAATACTCCGCTGTTAGTGACAGAGGAGACGAATATGTGATACAGTTTCTCCCTTTGTTACGTCTGTAAGTGGCAGGGGAGACAACTTGTCAATATATCTGTGCCTATCATCTCATTGGACGATTTAAACGGGTCACTTGTGTATCATGGCTACCGCTGTACATTTTTAGCCCTTGATTGCCTCATGTATCCTCATCTTGGATTGGCTCATGTGTCGTCGTCCGGGATTGGCTAGCTGTTACGACTACTTGCAAAGTAGAGAAATCATCAACTGTGATTTTGAGAGAGCTTAGTTTTCCACCTCCCGTAGCAAAGAGATATTTCACCATCGCGTTTTTGTCGAGGGATTGATCACTGAGACACTGAAGGAGGGAGCTGTACATTGTTTATACAGAATACCTATTTCTAGTTTGATACTGAGAATTCGAGCATAGTCACCTGTACGTATGATTTTACCTTTTCATACCCACCGCGGGGTCTCACTGACACTCGTAAGTTATTCATAGCCTAACACTGTCAGCTGAGGTCACGCGCTGGCGCTATGTGTATTGAGAGAATTTAATGGAATAAAATAAACGAAACGTCTGGTGCAGTAGCAACTCTTCAACGTCGACTGAAACCTCCGGAGAATCGTGTTGATGAAATGCCATCCAGTACACTCAGGCGAAACTGCTGTGCTCAGAGCTGACGTGACATGTCAATACTGTCCCTAAGAGCTGCTCATTATTGTGTCTTGTTTGCCACTGCCTGTTTCCTCCTCCTGTTATGCTCCCAGTAAATGTTGAATTTGCTGCCGATTACGGCTACTGGCAGCGCTGTCATTATCAGGCCAGAGATGGTGCAGAGTATTCCTATAAAGTATCCCAATGCCGTTTCTGGGTAGTAATCGCCGTAACCCACGGTTGTCATGGTTACGACAGCCCACCAGTAACCTGTTGAGAAAAGCGATGTAGGTACACTTTCTAGCTACACTTATAAAGCATGCGTAGGAGTGTGACCTAAATATGATACCGACCAATCAGGCTGTCTGGAATACCGTGATCTACGTGAGCCCCCAATTCAGCGTAGGTTACCAGCGTGGAAAAGAGGAACATGGCCATGATGAGGTAGGAGAATAGTATCGCGAGTTCGTGAATGCTCGCCTTCAACGTTAGTAGCATCACCATAAATCCATCTAGTAACGTCGCGTACTACAAAGGAGAAGTATGTCAATGTGTAGAAATGTCACGCTGCGTTATTAAATTGATGTATGGATCATGGCCCTGGAAAATGTATTCATACCTGCAGTAGCTTGAAAATCCTCAGCACTTGTATGGCCTGCAGTGCAACAGTAAGGAATGCCCAATTCTTGGTCAGTTCATCCTCTCTCATGCTGTACTCATGGACGTGCACTGCTAACGATGCTACCGCACACAACGTGGCCAATATGTCTACCCAGTTGAGTACCGATCGTAAGTAGACCTTGACCTCTGGGCAGAAGATTAATCGCACCAGTACCTCGAAGACGAAGAACACCATTAGAGCTAGCATAGCGGTAGTTATCCAGTGTACTGGCTCGGTGCGTACGAAGCATTCGATTTTCAGCTCACAGTCACTAAGGCTAAGTTTTTCGGTGCCGTTGGCTGGTGCAGACGACGAACCGATAACAGTCCTGTACTCCATACTGGTACTCAGGCCAAAGATGAGCATAAAAAGAATGATTAGTCCAATACTTAGCACAGTGTAAGCTACGGAGAGTTTGTGGTGGCGTGTGTACGGCCCCAACGGGTCAGTGAAAAAACACCATGCCTCAAATCGGAACTTGGCCCATTTCGTGGCGCTGTCAGGAGGGGGAGGCGTGCGCGACTCGAGCCACAGGAACTCTTCTTCCAGACACATAGATTCCTCGTCTGCCTGACGACTGGCTAACTCTACCGGAAGGTTCCAGTACTGTAACTCCCGACTGATCATACGGTCGCCGTAGCCAAGAGGTGGGATGAACACGCCATGACGATATATATTCAGGATAGAGTTGAAGAGTACCGGGTCACGGTCAAAGTAGTAGGCTGACATGTCTGACACCCAGTGACGTGACAGAGAATCGTCACATGCCAGCCTGCTCCCTGGGTACTTCCGCAGCAGCTGCTTTGATACGGTGAACCGCTGACCGGAGAAGTTGAAATGCGCGTACGAATGCTGTCCGATCGTGTCGTCTTCAAGGTCGTCAATGATGTCATCTTGCAGATGGGAAAACTGAGGGAATACTTTTATATTCCGTCTGTTAGTGATTCCCTCTACGATCTGGTTCACGGCTATATGCTCAACCATTGTCACTTCTGCAAATCAGACAGCCTGATATTCAGCTGCCATACGGCTGAACTTTAGGTCGCGAAAATGAAGCCTGCGAACATAACAGTGGTATAGGAGAATAGGTTTGCCATTCAACAAGTGGAATGAAATCCGTTAAGGCTATTTGATCGGTAGCTTATTGACCAAACCATGATTAAGTCCTAAGGCTCTATTACTTCAACGCCTGAACGGCAGCTCATTTCCTCTCCGAATAGCATTGACCAGACCATAATTAAGCCCTAGGCTTTAATAATGCAATCCCTAAAGTCTTGGATCAGATCGCGGCGGAGAAACATCTTAGCGATACGCACAACGATTTGTACGTCTGTTACCCAAACAGATTCAACAGGAGTAAATTCTAAAATACCAACCTGTATAGCGTGTAGGAAGTGCTGTTGTGATTTGACTGGCTGTTAGTCGAATTGTGATGGAGTACTTAGCGCACATTACTGGCCCACACGTGAGCCTCTGAGCTCATAAGCTATCCCATCAATCTTGTTTGAGCATCACATCGCAATGTAGAGTATGTTGAATTGCCCGATATACCGAGCCATACTTCATACGCCCTGTCCGAATTTTACACTTTGATCTGTTTTACTTATGCTGATGGAGGAGAGAGCGAAGCTGATTGGCAGAGCCCAACAACAGAACCGCACAACTATGATTCATTCACACTTAGTAGTTTTCACACTAGTCCACATGAAATAGAACAGTGTATGGTCAATAAATGTCATACAATCATCGACGGCTACAACGGAACCTGAATGTGTGGAAATGGAAAATGAGGAGTGAGCAGTAGCTTTGATCTGAGCAGCAGTCATGTGACATGTCACAGGTCAGACGACATGTTGAGGTCAGACGATGGGAGCAAAATCAGAAGTCCTGATCGACAACCTTTGCCTGGTTTCTCATCGTCAGCAACAAATTCTTTAAATTATTGTTACGGCTCTTCCGCTTCCTTTTAAGACGACTCAGTTGGAGTCGTCTTCTTTTTTTATTGTGCTCCCAATAGGCATTGAAGTTGCTGCCAATAATCGCGACCGGCAGCGCTGTCATTATCAGCCCTGATATGGCGCACAGAGAGCCAACCATGTGACCCAGCGTAGTCTCAGGGTAATAGTCTCCGTAGCCTACGGTCGTCATGGTAACGAGTGCCCACCAATAACCTGCAAGTTGTGAATACCAGTAAGTAAATACATCACAAGGCTAAAGAACAAGTAGAAATCAAATATATCTTACCTACAAGGCTGTCAGGTATCCCTGTGTCAACATGAGCACTGAGTTCCACAAAAGTGATAAGTGTTGAGAAGAGAAGCATTGCCATAACTAGATAAGACATCAGTATGAGCAGCTCATAAAAGCTAGCTTTCAGCGTCAGCATCATCACTAAGAGGCCGTCGAGAAGAGTCGCATACTGTAAAACAAATAGTGACCTAAAACATAAATTACCCTGGTACTGTTAGAGCCGTGACCTTTCTATCTACTACTATTAATGTAATACGAAACGTAAACTTTTGTCTGCAATAAGCTGAGAAAGTGTCAGCACAGGTTCACAAGCTGTCTGGTCACACCTGAAATTTGTTTACCTGGAGTATTTTGAAGATCCTGAGGACTTGTATTCCTTGCAGTGCAATGTTTGCGTAAGCCCATGATTTCGACACGTGGGAACTCGCAGCTGGCTGCAGTTCTTGGAGGTGGAAGAAGATGCCAATGACGGCGCAGAAGGTGGTGATCATATCGACCCAGTTGATAAGCGACTTGAAATATATCCCGTGATCAGGACAAAATGCAATGCGACCGACAGTCTCGATCACAAAGAAGCACATTAAGGCAACCAGGGTGAAATCTATCCATAGTAGAGGCCTGCTGCCCAGAAAGCAGTCAATCTTCAGTGTGCAGTTGGGTGCTTGATTTGTCCTTACTACCAGCGACTCATTGTCGATATGAGGCTGGCTGTGTAGTATCTCGCGATAGCTGGGACTCGTACTCAGTCCAAACATCACCATAAACAGCAGCGTGAGGAGGATGGTAAGAACCGCCCAGGAGAGAGAAAGTTTGCGCCATGAAGTGTTCGGTCCCAATGGATCGGTTAGGAAGCACCATATTTTGTATCTCTTTTTCACCCATGTGGAGTCGCAGTTTCTGGGTGGAGGTATACGGTCTTCCATCCACAGAAAGTCCCGTTCCAAGCTTTGAGAGCTGCTATCGTCATTGTCTGCGTCTACGTCATCGGATTGGGAATACGACGCGGATAAGTTCCAATACTCGAGCTCCTCTCTGACTAGCAGCTCGCTGTAACCAGGCGGTACCGTCAGACAGTCGTGGCGGAATATATTTAAGACCGAGTTAAATAGAACAGGATCTCTGTCAAAATAGTACGCTGATTTGCTCTTTAGCCAGTGTTTCTCTAGGCCCGCCCGCGCAGTCAAGTAACTCTGGGGGTACTTGTCCAGCACCTGCTGCGATATGGTGAACCGTTTACCGGATATGTTGAAGTTGACCAGAAGAAGTTGGTCTGCCACTGGTAGTGGAGAGGTTTCATCTTGCTGCAGGGATATCCTTTCCTGGCCGTTGCAACTGTTGCTGATGAGTTCTCTGATGTTGTTGATGGTTGCGTGCTCCACCATGATGAGAGGCGTGAGCTGCTCACTGAGTCGTGAGAATCCCTGGACCTGTGTGAGAGAAGTGACCGAGTGATATATGACACTCGGTCAGAACGCTCACTCATAAACTGCTTCTGTTCTATGCTAATGAAATGTCCTGCTTGAATGACGCCACTGGCAACTGGCAAGCGCGTGTATCAAACGCACCATCCAATGAGGCAGAGGATGCAGATGATAGAGTTATCGGTGATACGAAATAAACGAATGCTCAATCAGGAAATAGAAATGACAAGTCCATCGTAGTGAGTTTACTCACCTTTAAGTTAGAGAAGCTCATGGGGAGACTGGCACTGTTCTCATACTATGCTGGTGTTGCCACGGTGATGGGTTGTCAGCGAGTGAATGAACAGATTCTGAGAGACAATATTTGATGAAACACTTCACATGATGATCCCTTGTCTTAAGAGGGGCCTAGGAAATGATAGCCCCTACTGAAACACGTAATCCAAACCTAGAATCAACAACCGCCGTAAGAATGAATGGTAGAAGACAGCTAGACAGAGTGAAATAGGTCACAAGAGCGGACCTGGTATTGGCTGAGGGGAGCTGCCACAGGTCCAGCTGCCTACATTTCTCACACAGTACGTCATGAAGCCCTAACAACTTATTCACGAGCTAGTAGCAACAATCAGACTGTTTTTTGTAACTCTCAGTTGTTGATTGATGGCATACTTTAACGAGCTGTCTCACGGAGACGTGGAGCTCCTCTCCAACTCTGTAGCTGGTATCGAAGGCCTGCTGCCCACTCACTGGTCAACATTGACCGTCTGTTGCCCACTGCGTATTCCGTCATCATTCACTGCTCGCTGGCAGATAGAATCACCTACTGGCAGACGGTGTCAAGTGTCAGAGTTATGTATGTTCAGTATGACAGTACACATCAAATCATCCAATCAGAGCTAGCGCTTGAAGTGGAAAACATTGGAATATCTCAGAAGCAGGGACAAGAAAATGCTAGTTGTTTGTTAAAAATATCACACTGATTTCTTTAATTCGCGTTGAGCTAAGGGACCGTCATGGCAGGTATTCTGACTTTCCTTTCAGCACTGTCAAAAATTGGATCTACCAATATACATGGACCTCTGGGTGCAGGTGAACTTTCAATTTTTGAATAGTTAATTGCTTTCTCGCTAAAAAACAGAAATCGATTATGCCGTGGCATAGTGCACACCTTTATCCTAAAATCTCAGAGGGAAATCTGTCATCAGCTATTGGTTGCTCTCGTTGGAGTGCGATGAGTGTGACAATCGCTGGTCATGAATTAGGATGAGCCACTAATGAAGGTTGGACCATGTCTCCCCATTGTCAAAGTCAACCAATCCAGCAGGCTTTGTAACTATTGGGAATCCGTATGGGAATTCTTATCGTGGTTCATTTCAGCTGAACGCACAATCCGTGCTTGAGTTTTACATGTGAAAGTATTTGAAATTGATTTTCTATGCTATGCATTCGCGTTTGCGTTGGGTTGATATCATTCCGTTTGTTGACACCCATCATGGCAGAGCACGCTACCGTCACACAGATACTTGAGATATCCGGTGGAAACGGTCACTTACCTATCAGGGATTTTATGCCTCCTAATGGAGAGCACACGTCAGCCAATCACAAGTCTCTGCTGAAGTTCAACATCTCCGGTCAGGAATTTCTGGTATCTACCTCAGTTCTGGGAAAACACCCCGACTGTCTCCTTTCATCCAGCAAGTGGCTGGAAGGTTTCTGGAGAGATGATCTGGAAGCGTTTTACTTTGACAGAGATCCTGTGCTGTTCAACTCAGTGCTAAACCTGTTCAGGTACGACGCTCTGAGTGTGCCGAACGGCTACAACAACAACATGGTCCTCGCCGAAATCTGCTTCTGGAAAATCCCTATCGAGACGGCCATGCTGGATAAAGACATGGAGGAAGAGTTTCTATGGATGGAGGGTAGAATTCCGCCACATTGCGTGTCTGAAAATGGCTGCCAGAGAAGGAACTATCAGTTCTGGTGTTTCCTGACGGATCCACTGGGGCCGTACACAGAGTACCGTCGTCTGTCCTTGACCTACACGATCCTGACGATGATCAGTACAGTTGTCTATGTCATTATCATTGGCATGGGTACCAG
>ERZ1740065.2711-NODE-2711-length-11058-cov-11.536217_pt1 | contig 11058 bp, 11 predicted proteins | sample MGYA00581738_ERZ1740065 | MGnify/ENA primary metagenome ERZ1740065 (study PRJEB43018, sample SAMN04849749) | marine metagenome | isolation source: floating plastic debris | place: Pacific Ocean | collected 2008-09-01 | study: EMG produced TPA metagenomics...
CCCCCCTCCGCTCCCCCGCTGCTCTTTTCATCCTTACCTCCGCTTCCGCGAGGCTCCGAGCCTCCGTGCCGCCTTTCCTGCGTGCCTCCTAGGCTCCGCGCCTCCGTGCCTCTGTGCCTCCGTGCCTCTGTGCCTCCGTGGCTCCTCCCTCTCTCCTCCCTCCTCCCTCTCTCCTCCCTCCCAAATAATCCTTCTCCATTAATCATGTATTTGTCGCTGGGAGTTTGGCTAATTGAACAAGTATGGAGTATGGAAATGTTTACAATGTGTCAACCTTACCAAAATCTCCATACAACCACCAGTGTTTCAAGCTACTCGACGATTCCATGCTGCCTCCGATCGCAGCCAACAGGAGGTCGCTGATTGCGAGGGACACTATTAGAGCACTGGTTGATGATTTGAGGTCACTCCAGTTCTTACAGAACATCCAGAGGACGACACAATTCTCAGTTATTCCTAACAATCCAATGATCATAATGTAGAAACCTGCATCAGGAACAGAAGTCTGTTAGGCAATATTCCATTAGAGCAGATGCATTGCACGGCTGTGGATACCAATGTATGTATTGAAATTCTTGGCGGTGACAGTGAGCTTGCACTACTTCCGATGCCAATGTCAGTGCTGATGCCAGTTCCAATGTCAATGCCGAGGATGGTTTCGATGCCAATGGTAATTTTGTCTATCATTTAAATAGTTCACACTGTGACTCAACATTCAAAGCTCATTGTATGACATTATTTCTGTGCTAGAAGTTGTGTTGTTCATGTCATATGTAACCGGTCGGCAGTAACATATAAGTGGCTATAGAAAATAGATTAGAGTTAAGGATGTGAACTCTGTGTGCTAGCAGTGAACTCACCAACGAATAATTCTATGTCTGTATTGTAGAATGGTTCAGCGACGAGCAATTCGTTTTTTGGTGCATCCGAGATTCCATATGTTGAGTTGGACCCAATCGATCTTTCAGAATAACTACGATGGTTAAAGTTCCATCAACCATCTATAGTTCTTATGTGACTAGTGATTGAGTAGAAAGAACAGCAGATACAGGATAACCGGGTTGCATAGGAACAGAGGCATTTGCCTCTAAACCAACAAAAGTATGTATAGAGTCCCAAGTCATCATTGAGTAGACAGTAGCACAATGTCATCCACATTAGATGTATCGAATAAGGCCACTAGTACCACTAGTACCACTGGTACCACTAGTACCACTAGTACTTGGTATGTTAGATGCGGTGAATACTGTGAAACCAATGCGATAACCTTGCAGAGAAGATCAGTATCAGACACAGCTGTAGCTTCAAGTGCCACCCCGTGGCCATTCCGCAGGCCATGTCGTGACTCAGACCACTTCTATGATAAATCTCTCTCTCTCTCTCTCTATCTTCAGACAATTAGATACCTGTAGAAAACATAAAAACTCAGCTCAAAATAAAATATATCAATAAATAAAAATGAGAAGATGCACTACTCGTACCTACAGATGTTCTGCCTTTGAGTTCAGAGTGCTGGTCAAGAATTGACCCTCTCCCTCCTGGCTCTCGATACCCTCTCACATTGATGAAACTGATGACGCTCAGATAATTACCGATGTTTACAGGAAACACAACGCTTACAGCTGTGACATGTTGCGGTGTATCTCCACGGTGATTGGCTGTCTAATAGTTGTCTGTGGTCCATAATACTTACATAAACTGACGCTGGTAATCTATAACCTATTGGTGAATATTCTTAAACTAACCATAAACATGAAATTATGGGTGATTTTCCATCAAAGAAACATTGATTGGATTTGCTTTAAGCACATGATGCACAGCCATCTCTAGAGTAGAATCAGTCACAAATGATGGAGACAGGTGTTTTTGTAAGGAGATATGATTGACCTGTCTAGACACGAGCAACAAATTGCAGGTGATTGAGGCCTAGGATATAGCCGAGCTGCTAATGGCTGGAAATGTCTTAACTCTAGAAGACATGGCAGCAGCCTTCCCTGCATATTTGCAACCACTATGCTTAGATTTTGCTCAAACCATCATCCACCTCAATTGTGTATGCCACTTCATTTTCCTGGTGTCAATATCAAATGACGCTATACTAGGTAGAGCACTTGCCTATGGACTGGAAAACCTGGGCTCCATTCCCAGTCCGGAACGTACCAGTCTTTAAAAAATTTGAACCCGACGCTTCCCAGCTGATCGCTAAAAAACTATGGAACAGGGCGGGGAAGGTAAAGACACAAGTACCGTCCTGCCACCTGCGCTACTGGATGTGTCAGCTCCAGATCTGTAGCAGCATAGCTTCAATCCGGGTCAAGCTGACACAGCCTGACAGAAAGCACTCGTGCAACTAGGAACAGATAGCTCATGGCACTGCTACTGGCGTACATGTTCGAATGCATGCACTGTCAGCCTTGAGTACAAACATGCCTTAACAAAACAGTTATATCAGGCATCAATAGATCTCAGAAATCGATTGGTTGACCTAATTATATTTGGTAATTATCCCCCCTGTACAGAAGAACACTATGATATCAGGTTCTATGGGTATGGTGTGCAGCTAGTATTAGTATAGGGAGACAAAGTGATGTATCTCATGGATTTCTATCAGTCATAGTAGTCACCTTGAAGAGTAACATGTCATGAAGCAGATTACATGTATATAACACCATGAAAAAATATTAACATTTGAATTATCGCTGATTGTAGCTGGAAACGCGGCACCATTAATTTGCAACAACATCAAACTAACACCTACAGAGTCATTAGTTTAATAGCTAGGTTTCTAAAGTGGTACCTGCACCTCGCAACAGTCATGTAACAGTTATGTAACAGCATCAGGTATAATCAGTCTGCGATGAAGGTGTGCTATCGCGTCACAACCATCTACGGAGTGGAACAGAGAAGAGCAGCGTAAGTAGCTCCACTGAAAAACTTTATTCTTAGAGCTTTATAAATTTACTGACATCAATTTGGATAATGATGATATTGTACTACTATATATAACGAAAGAGTTGCTCAGTCGTGCTATCATAAAGTATGTCATAGTTATTCGGATGTATCTTCCCCTAGTGCTGTTCATCTTATGTTGCTATCATTTCAACACTTAAAACTCCTAAGGCTGGTACACAGTAGACATATTGTTCCCAATAGTTACGGTCGCGATAAATTCCTTTCTATTCTTAGCTTGCAAGTATCAACTTTGACTGGCGCCAGCTACTTCCAGCATGTTTGAATTTGTAAGCGACGTGTACGGTAAAGCGCTATTTGACTAGCTATCTTTTTCCGGGGAAAATATGCAGTCCTAATTAGCGCTTATATACATCAGTACCGAAAAAAAATTCCGAGAAAATGACTAAATGGTTTTCCAGATTTTATGGCCAGTTTGTTTACGCGAGTAACATGTAGTATGAACACTGCTGGCGCGTATGACAAATTGTCGCCCGCAACTGACACTTGAGAAAAAAACTTATGACCAGCCTTTGTATTTGCAAAAATGCAATGAGTCCAGTCGTCAGCATTTTCTACTTTTATGTCGGTGAGCATCGTGAATTATGATATCCGCATTTCGTCAGCAATTAAAACAGGCACGCCAGTTTTTGTCTGCATTTTTTCCGCACTCAAGTGCGGGCAAAATATGGACAGAAACTACGGACATAAGAGTAAAAAATACCCAGTTGTCAACATTTCTGCAAAGACTTGGAATTCTCCGAGATGTACAGGAAGAGTTCTGGCATTGTCCGATCTGAGAATTTGTCGTTTTCTCTTTTTATACAACCCCTGGCTGCCCAAGCTGAAAGTCACCACCAAACAGTGTTATTTTCTGATTTCAGGTCTCTTGTTGACAGCAAGCTTTTCATAGCTGAAAGCCTCCTTTTATGTCGATAGTATGCACAACTCTACCACCAACGATACTCTGGGAGAAGAGCTTGTGGCTCAGGCCTCCATAAATTTGTTCTTGACGTCTGAGATGGAGACCTTTGTTGGTAAGCGTGATAAATTATTTCCCATTTTCTACGGTAATCAAGTTTTCAAAGTAGTTGAAATCATGAGTTGCGAGTCCAGAATAGAACTAACTGTATTGAGTAATATCACTGCCTTTCATACTCTCAGATGAGGTATGATTAACTGGTTTTCGTCATTCTCCTGTCAATTTTTGCGCTGGCTCCTTCGCTTATCCGCGCTCACTCCCGATCACTCCCACTCACGCACACGCACTCCTGCACGTGCTGATGCACAAATATCAATGGGAGAATGAAAAAAGCCGATTAACCAGTCAGATATGAGAGTTGTATTGTCATATACATCTGTATACTATTGAGCAGGGAGCACACCTACGTGATTATGACGCGATTTGACCGCAAAGCGGTAGAAGCGATGGGTTTATGGCTTCTTTCGGACCGTTTGCATGTGTTTAGACATGTTTAATATTTTCGTTGGTCCCTAAGCGCTGATTGGTCGGCTTACGCATGACCAGTAATGTGATTGGTTGTTCGAATAGCACCGCGCGCAGTGGTGTCATCAGGTGTGCTTATATTCGCTTGAAACTACACACCTGCCACCGCTCGCACAGCTCGCCCCACGCGTAGGTATGCTCTTGGCTTTAGAGTTCACATGGCTTCATGTGTTGGAAGCTTTCAGATGTGGCGTTATTATTGGAATTTTTCAACAAAATTTCTAAGTTTTCAGTAACTTTTAGAAAAATAGAGTATGAATCCCTAAAACATTGATTGACTGATTGGTTAAGATATAATTGATACTACCAAATGCACTCCAGCACAGAATTGACTTGTTTAACTGTTCTGCTGCTGCATTTATTGTTACTCTGCATTTGAGAACTATTATTTTCAGGAGTTCTCCTGATGATCATACCGTATGTGGGGATTGTCGAATCCGCCTGCGTGATCGGAATGCTGATCCAGTTTAGAGAGGAGTTTCCAGTCAGGATCCGTTCTCTGCTAATATCGCTGGCGTTTGCTGACGGTATTTGCGTGCTAGCTGGTGGTATGATGTCAGGGCTGAGCTACCTGTATCACAGATGGCTCTTTGGCTCCATCGGTAAAATCCCCAACACATCAGTAAAAACTGTGGCTTCTGTCATTCTCCCGCATGCAAACATTGACAAGAGAATGACAAAAACCGAAATTTTAATAAATAAATTTTGACGCACACTCTTTGCTGGATGTAGAAGAACCTGGATGTAGGCTGTCAGATATTCTGAGCTCCAGTCCTCCTTTCCCACTCACACACACTGTAGTTATTTTCGAGCGATCACTGGTACTTCTTAAAAATTTATTTCACGGAAATATCACATCTGCTACAGCTAATGAGCTTGAGGTGCAGTTGTGATCTCTAAGGAAGTATGTGCGACAGATAGTCTGTAGTGATGTCATCGGCTATCATCACTTAGCTCACAAATAGTGGTCCACCGTCGCCACAGCTTGAGAATAACGGTAGAGTGATAGGGTCTAAAAATTCCAGGAAACAACTTCTCGCCAATAGATATCCATTCTGCACATGCAGAGCTTGATAGTAATGATGAAGACTTATGTATAAATATAGCCATAAGCTAAGCACTGCGCTGTAAAAACTAACTTCATGACTATTTTTTACGCTGCTTCATACAGGCGTCTGAGAAGCTGGTGAACTTTTGCATGGAGTATTTACCATTATATACTCTCTTATTGGCGTATGAATGGTGGTATGGAATATTCCTAGCGATTCTTGAGAAACCAAGTAAAGATATACATCATTAGTAAACTTATTATGCGCGGACTTGAGATCTATTAGAGATACACTATTTCCTGGAATATTTAAGGCTCTGTAATTTTACGTAAGAGGAATTGAATGCCTTACGCTCGAACCCTGTTCTGATTTAGGATGTCAAGTGAATGGAGTTCTGATGTTTGGCCTGAGCTGCGTTGTGGTGGCACACCTCGTTACCATGGTGGTTGACAGAGTATTTGCCATTGCTCTTCCACAGGCATACGTGGTGAACGCTAAGAACCAACTCATCACAGTACTGCTAATTGCCAGCTGCTGGGTCTATGGGCTATTTTGGGCCTTGCTACCTTTCTTCGGTGAGCAGACTTGTCAGCCCATCAGGTTAAATTCACAGGAGATTTGATTTTGTCGAACCTAATTAGTCATAGCTCAGAACTCACATCTCCTGCACTGAAAATTGTGGAATATCCAGGCTTTGCTCAGAAGGACTGCACAAGAACATTAGGAAACCAATGATAGCTATTGGCTTTTGTCACTCTCCCTTACATATTCATGCATACAGCACATGCAGGCACGCGCGGGAGTATGTGAAGACTGACAGGAGAGTAACAAAAACTGATGATAGCTATTTTACCAAAAATACTGAAATATTTGAGGGTGTTATAACTATGGCTGATCTGGCAGGTCGGTGGGTAAGCTGGCAGGTCGGTGGGTAAGCTGGTAGGTCGGTGGGTAAGCTGGTAGGTCGGCGGGTAAGCTGGTAGGTCCGTGGGTAAGTGCTTTGGCTTTTGTCATTCTCTCGTTGATATTCGTGCATCAGCACGAGCGGGAGTGTGCGGGAGTGAGAGGGAGTATGAGGGAGTGAGCGCAGATAGGCGTGGGAGTGAGCACGGAAATCTACAAGAGAAGGACAAAAACCAGTACTTCTGTACCAATCTAGGCTACATACACCTTGAAATCATGAATGAGCTGGAAATTCCAAAATAAATTTGAAGTTTCTAACTACTTTGTGGTTATATGCTACATGATAATCACTATCGACATGTAGCTTGTCATTGACATTTGACCAGTGTTGCCAACCTTACCCTTTTAGGCATAGATAGAAGCTTGTTGGAGTTTTCGAGGCAGCTGATTTGCTGCAACAGGCCATCAAATAGATTTCTATGTGTGCATGGGCCCACAGAAATCAATCATTATGACAGAACTGGGAGCTCGAGTTAATTAACTTGAGTCTAGTTGCACTCGAGTCGCAAAACTGACCACTGAGTTACAGCTACCATGACTTGACTTGACTTAACACTTCACCTCTAACCCCAGGACTTGACTCTACACTTCACTTCATGTATTTATTAAATACTCACACTGATATGAGAAAGTTTGACAGTTTGACAGTTTGACACGATTAGTTACGGGTATGTTTACATGAAGACGGATACTACAAGTACACCAGACCAATCAAATAGCTTCTATCTTGCACTATTCAGTAATGCGTACGAGCTCTATAGGTCATATAGCGAGCAGTATTACAACTATTTCGAGAAGAAATGGCTCACAACACAACCTGGCAAGAATCAAAGAAGAACGCAGATATTCGCTGAGAATGCTATTTACATGATGCAAATTAAATTAGAAGAGTCCTACTGTGAGTCCATGATTTATTTCTTTTCACTGCACAGCTGATTGCTTGGCTATGACAGCTGCTGGTTTTGACAAGTGCAAGGAGATAAGTCGTTGTTTACTTATCTATTAGCCAGCCAGATATCCGCGCTTATCTTTGTGCCATCGGTGCAAGGAGCTAATGGAAAAAGTATTGTTTTCGATGACTTACCTATCACAAAACTGGGGCCCAACCAAACAGCTACCTCAGTATAGAAGTAGGGAGTTAGGAGGACATATTCAAAGGAAATATTCAAAGAATATGCCCCAGTTGAGCAGGCTGGTTCTACATGTGCCAGTAGTAGCAGCTACTTCTGTCCCTGTGGAGAGAGTTTTCAGCCATGGAGAGCTGATCAGGAAGCCCCACCAAGCACCATGACAGATGGTATCCTCACCCAACTATTTTGTCTTCAATGTAACAGGAGTATGATGGTATCGTGCAAATATCGTATCTAGAACTGTGTTTTTGCCGTTCACAATTGAACTTTAATAGACTTCATTACCAATGACTCGACACTTGACTTCGACTTCAAAGATTTCCAGCAGCAAATACTTGATTTGACTTTAGACTTAAACCACTGGCATCTGCATGTCAAACCTATGACTTGAGACTTCAAAGACAAGGACTTCACACTTGACTTGACTTTTGAAAAGGGTGACTTTTCCCAGCTCTGCATTATGATATGGGTGGCAGTTATGCCCTTCATCACAATATATAGGTCAAAGGTTGGGTTCCTATTCAGCATATGAAGTTTAATTATTTATACAAGTAAAGTTCATACTGTTTTGCCATTGTAAGTTGGCAACACTGCATTCGACGCTGGAGGAATAGTTGCATGGTGGCTTGTTGTATTGTAGGCATGCATGAGTATGGCTTTGAAGGGAGGTGTCACTGCTCACTAAACTGGGCTCGCCGCGGGACTACTGAATCCATCTACATTGTCATCATCTTCATCTTCAACTATCTGCTGCCAGTTTTAGCCCTGGTCATAGGCTATGGGTTCATCCTCTTAACAGTGAGTAACCTTCTGGTCTGCCACTAATATGCTGTAAAAAGTGCATTTAAATCTAGCTCTTGAAGCTTTGGAGTTTTGGTGTTTCGGTATTCATGATTGTGAGAAAATTTAAAATCAACTGAGTTCAATGAAACAGCCATTACCTATTGCCTGACCTATCAATCTGAGGAGGATACTGCTTTGGTGGGTGTGGGAAACGCTGCCTCTTCCACAAGCACCCCTACCGTCGGCCCTACCAACAGCATGTTTTGGCCTATCACTCTGAAAATAAAGAGCAGAGATGTGATTGCGCAATACTGTATTTACCTACCAGATTAGAAGCCACAGCAGGAAAGTTGCACCCAGAGAAATTGCGGAAGATGAGTCCCAGAGGTCAACGGAGCGCATTGTGGCTGCAGCAATGGCATTTACTTCCAGTAGGTAAATCATGGTACTGTATATGTGGTGATTATACTGGCGTTCCAAATAACACTATAACATATTGCATGGGTATTTTTTGGATCTTATGAATTAATGGTTGCATAGGTTGGTCCAGGGTTTTCTTAAACTCCAGCTGGGTTCAGGGGCAATGCCCCTGATGGGGTCTGGGGCACAGGCCCAGAGGAGGCTAGGGGGCAGTGGCCCCAAAAAAAATTTCCATTTTCAGGTTGAAAATATGATTGGGAAACATTTTCGGCCTTTGTCATTCTCCCGTCGATATGAGTGCATGCAGAGGAGGGGGGAGGGTGCAAAAAAACTGACAGGAAAATGACAAAAACCACATTTTTTTTCTCTTCTATTGGTAGGTGTACTAGTTTCATGTACTGGTGTTAAGCTGGTGATTTGCTGGTGTTACTCTAATACTAAAGCCGGCGATCGGATGCTATGTGCGGACTAAACTGGTGCGCCTACCAATAGAAAAGTAAAAAATGCTCTTTACTTTTGGCAAATGCTAAATGTTCTGCCAGCTGATATTTCCACTGTTACAGTATTTATTCACGATATTCTGCAGTGATCTACCTGACCATGTGGACACCCTATGCTGTGGTAGGCTGGTGGAGCTCTTTCGGTGATGCTGGCAACATTCCAGGAGGCTTGGCAGCGTTTGCTGGAGTGCTTTCTAAATTCTCACCCATAATGAATCCCATCTTCTACATCGGCTTCAACAAGCTGTACAGGTAAAGCCAGGAGCCCTGAGCACTGAGCGCCAAGTACTGAGTACTGAGTACTGAGCACTGAGTACTGAGTACTGAGTACTGAGCTGTGAGAATGATTGCCAACACGTAGTTCCAAGCAAACCTATCATGGGTCTAGCTGTCAAAATAGTAAATGTACTTCGTTTCGAAGCATCACTGAATGGTTATGTGTTTTGCTGGCTGTTCGTGATTACATAATGGGAGTTGTGTTATCCTGATACAGTCAGGTGGCTGTCGTTATCACTACCGTGTTTTATCCATTTAACGTCTCCTCACTTAACACGCACTCCAGGGGGTGCTTGTTACAAAAACCTCTAAATAATGGGTTTTTACAAATGAAGGAATTAAAAGAGCACTAGCTATTATTATAAGTTTGTGTGCTAACAAAAAGGGAACAGGAGAGAAAAGCCGGGAGAGGCTCAAATCAGATATGAGTTATAACAAACGCCCCCCCCCGCATTAATTGGGTAAGACATGGTATCCAGTTATGACGCTGACGGGTGCATGTATAGGTATGTCACAGTGCAGCATTTGATGACTGCCGTTGTTTCTACTGGTTCACAGTATATCAGAGGAACCAGTTTCACCTTCATTTATACTTTGAAGGTCAAAGATGAAAAAGTTCCTAGGAATTGGCTGCTAATGGTTTACATGATTCCACGTGTAGCCAGACGTTGAGGAAGACCGAATAGTGATGATAACGTAGTAATGCGTTTATGTGTCTCCTCACTTGAAGGACAGGCATTTTTTTGTTGTGGAAGTGTAGAAATACTGAAGATTTTACAAACATTTTTGCTGTGGAGTAGAGGGGTTTTTCCTGTCAGTACTTATGCTTATGATTTGGAGCCAGAATATTCCTTTTTCTTGCCGATGAACTTCCATAAACTGACAGGAAAATCTGCCGAACTATGTCTTAGAAAATAACCTATGGATATTCATAAGGATTGACGGGTGCTCACGGAATCACCCGATATGATTCCTTGGCATGCCTCAGATGATTGTAGTGATTGATGATCACAAAGGCCAGCATGACAAAACCATCTACAGGGGCAGATTCAGAGGGGTGTGCAAGGGGAGATCACATCCCTTTTGGTTGATCTTGGATCCGCTCCTGATCTACTGAAAATCCTATAAATATTGATATTGTTGTTACTGTTTCTGAGAGGGAATAAAATTCTACCAGTTCTGACTTTGGATGACTCATCCATTGGTTACTGGCGCAAGGATCACTATTCCTTTATTTCTTTTTGCACACTCAGCTTTTTCTTTCAATACACACTGGCTGCTCAGCGGCAGCTCTATAGCATTCTAGCATTCTAATGAAGACTAGAGGACATCCATATCTATCTTGTGTGCAAGCTGCCCATCAGTCTATACCTCTACAACACAGTTAGACTTTGCTGGGCTGATTTTGTATACAACAAACTGTCAGCTGTAGAGAGAGAGAGAGAGAGAGAGAGAGAGAGAGAGAGAGAGAGAGAGAGAGA
>ERZ1740065.2712-NODE-2712-length-11055-cov-14.755091_pt1 | contig 11055 bp, 8 predicted proteins | sample MGYA00581738_ERZ1740065 | MGnify/ENA primary metagenome ERZ1740065 (study PRJEB43018, sample SAMN04849749) | marine metagenome | isolation source: floating plastic debris | place: Pacific Ocean | collected 2008-09-01 | study: EMG produced TPA metagenomics...
ATGTGCTATATGTGCTATATGTGCTATATGTGCTATATGTGCTATATGTGCTATATGTGCTATACGTGCTATATGTGCTTAGATTACCAGTCTGCACACAGGTAAAATAAAAACTAATATATTAGCTTAAACTAATTGGTCATAGAGAGGGATGCAATTTTTCATCCTACAATTCATCTCTCTACAGTTTCATGCTCACTCATTCATCCATAAAACATATTTTCATCATCCAGTTTGATTACATGGACAGCATTCCAACTCTTCCACTCATGTTTTTGGATCTTGCGATGAAGTATCATCTGCATCATCAGAAGAGCCATCAACTTAGGGTACTTCTTTCGAAATCTGTCTATGTGTAGCTATCATTCAATTGCCCATGTTCTTCATATTTTCATCATCTGCTTAGAAGCTACACATGGATGCTATGCTAGTAATCTAACGACTGACAACACATGCTTTCAAATTGGGGTAACCAGATATTTCATGCCTGTGAACCGTCCGGTGCTAGCGTGTGTCCCGCACTGGTAACCGCACTGTTTTTGGCCGTATCCTGCACTCTACTGGGATACGAGCGCGCACCGAAGGTAACCGTATTCCGCACTGCATACCGTGCTGTCTTCACAACGTGCCCGAGTCGTATTGCACAAGAGAGAACAACTCCTAGTGAAAATTAAATAAAATCACACTTCATTTAGAATCTCAAGACTGCAGCCTACCTTCACTCCTGTGACACAGAAACACACTAATTATGTCATTGCCTCCGTCGAATACTAGTTTCCAGCCTCATAAGCTGATGGTATTTATTAGTAAAATAAATGACACTAAAAATAGCATAGATTATTTGTACTACAAACAACATGAAACTTGTGATCACTGGTTATTAAAATCCTCAAGCAGGGGCGCATATTCATATGTCGGACAGTCGAGAGTTCCACTGCTCCATAGTTAGACAGTTTGAAGCTTCAAATAAAAAGCTATACGAAAAAGCATCTCTAACGCCCCAGTTCACTGCTACCGAGTACCGATAACAATGGATGACCAATAACAATAACAATGAACTCCAGTTCCGTGTCACTTACTGGTTAATCAGTACTTTCCCTCTGAACTCATTTCAGTGTTTGCCTGAGTTTAGGGATAAAGCTGTGGATCATAAAACTCAAAATACTTAAAAGGAGCTTCCAGCATCATGTACCAGTAAAATATGGAATAAAACTGCTGGTGTGGGTTCTTATTAGTAGAACATTAGCTTCTCAACAGTATGTTCCACTTACAGCATGCACATAGGTTTCTGCCATCTACAAACACCTGGTACATTAGATTGAGGCCTGATGACGCTATCGGCTGGGCCGCACTAGCCGTATTTTATGCTGTTATGATGTGGTTTTCTGTCAGTCGTGACCTTCTGACCTTTTTCTACCTGCACCTGTCTGCTAGCTGGTTAGACATTCAGTTGATAGAATAAACTAAGTCAAATAACAGGTTATGGGCCCCCGCACCGCTGGCGTATAAAATGTCCAACTGTTGAACAACTTGAAGAATAGAGACATCCATCATGGATACTGATAAATGGACGGTCGATAAACTGAAGAGCGACAATTACAAGAACTGGAAGTTTCAAATGAAACATCTCCTTTGAGCGAAGGGATTTTACGAAATAGTAACTGGAGCGGAGAAGGAGCCTGCCACTGGTGATAAAGAGATAGCCGATTTCAAGAAAAGGACAGTGAAAGCGGTCTCCGTTGTGCACTCTCTGTGAGTAGTGAACTACTGTATTTGATTACGGATACAGAAAGACCATCAGACGCCTCGTCAAAACTCCAGAGCCACTTCGATAGAAACACCACTGCCAACAAGTTGTTCTTAAAAAAGCAGTACTTTCAATCAATAATGCAGGAAGAGGCACGCATCTCTGATCATCTTAAGCAGACCAAGGGTCTGACCGATAGACCGGCTGCGTTAGGTGCCCCTGTCAGTGACCAGGACAAGGTGGTGACGTTGTTAGGGAGTCTGCCCTCGAGCTACGATAATCTAGTCACTGCTTTGGAGGCAAGGGTAGACACTCTGACGCTGGACTTTGTGCATCAGGCACTTATCACGGAAGATCAAAAACGAGATGAGCAGAAACAAGCACACAGCTACAGTAGCGGTGACCCAGACAGTGCGCTCATCTCTAAACAGGGACCTCGTCAGCGCAGGGAGGTCATCTGCTTTGGCTGTCAGAGACCTGGCCATATCCGCAGAAATTGTCCTGTGAGAGAAAGCCGTCAGTACAGGGAAAAGACCAACATTGGTGGCCAGTACGGGGCTGTCGCACGAACCTTATCGTCGGACGAGAGACCCAAGGACGAAGAATATGCCTTCGCGACAAGCTCAGGTATGAGTCTGAATGAACCTTGGTTAATAGACTCTGGGGCAACCAAATATATGACGCCATGTAGAAGCTTGTTCTATGAGTACATTTAACTAGATAGACCAGAGCCAGTAACATTGGGTGACGGGAAAAGCGTCCAGGCCATCGGGATAGGTAGAGTGAAGACGAGGGTACAACTGAATTGAAAGGCCAGCCGCATAGTTTGCATGCATGACGTGCTACACGTACCAGATCTAGCTGCAAATCTGTTCCTTGTATCGGCTGCTGCCAACAAGGGGACAATAGTCCAGTTTGGGCACACTAGGTGCTGGTTGAAGGATAGTAACGGGCACGTGAGAGCGATGGGTACTCTGGAGAAGACGCTGTACTATCTCGACTGTGAACCAATAGTCTATCACTCCAGTTCGGTGGCAGCTGACGCATGGCATCAGCGGTTAGCTCATGATGGTAGTGAGACAATCAGGAAAATCAACCGTAATAACGCGGTAATCGGAGGCGTGATCCCTTCAAATCATGGGAAACTGTGCAAGGCCTGCCTGGAGGGAAAGATGAGTAGAAAGCCATTCAAAACAGTGGGAGAGATCAGATCAAAGCGTAGACTCCAGCTGGTGTACTCTGATGTCTGCAGCATGGAGGTAGACTCTATAGGGGGCAGCAGATACTCTGTCACCTTCATTGATGACTTCAGCAGATGTTGTGCTGTCTATTTTATCAAGCACAAGTCGGAGGTGCTGGCCAAGTTCAGGCTATTCCAAGCAGAGATGAGCAACCATACTAAGGAGACAATCCAATGCCTTTAATCGGACAGGGGAGGCGAGTACCTATCTAATGAGTTCACACAGTATCTTCAGTCAAATGGTATCTGTCACGAATTAACGGTGGCTAGCTCTCCAGAACAAAATGGAGTCAGTGAGCGCCTGAATCGGACTCTCTGTGAGGCAGCACGATTTATGCTATTTCACGCGGGTTTATCCAAACGGTATTGGGCAGAAGCAATCGCCACTGCAGCCTACGTCAGAAATAGGTTGCCTACAGCAGCACACCATACATGCAAGTCGCCACACGAAGTCTGGTACTGCCGTAAGCCTGACATCAGCCATCTCAGGGTCTTTGGTTGCACAGCCTACGCCCACATACCACGGCAGCAGCGTCAGAAGCTGGACAAACGGTGTGAGAAACTCCGGTTTGTTGGGTACAGTACAGTGAGTAAGGGTAATCGACTTCTAGACGAGTCAACTAATACGATCTACACACGGAGAGATGTAGTATTCAAAGAATCTGATTTTGGTCACACACAAACATCTGAAGCTGATAGTGGGTGCAACATCAACCCTACCTCCTCCGTCATAACTGTAGCGCCGCTCACAGATGAGTCAACAGAAATACAGGACGAAACTACGAGTATCCAGTCTACCCGCACTTCCCAGCGTCATCGTCAACCACCTGTAAGATATGGTATTGACGAATTTGTAGCTGCTGCAGAAACTCAATGAGTAGGTTGCGTTACTCAATCATCAAACTTGTCACAAGCTAGAAGTAGTCGCAATGCGCCTGAGTGGTTAAAAGCAGCAGAAAGTGAGTATCGCTCACTGATGGAAAATGGCAGATCAGTGATAGGCTGTAAGTGGGTGTTTAAAGCAAAGTACACAAATGATGGGCGTGTAGACAGATACAAAGGAAGACTGGTAGCGAAAGGCTACTCTCGGACACAAGGTATTGACTATGATGAGAAAATTTCTCCTGTAGTGACATATTCATCAGTGCGAGCTCTACTAGCGTATGGTCAGCAGCGGGGCATGCTGATAGACCAAATGGATGTGGTTACTGCATTCCTCAATGGCGAACTTGAGGAAGACATCTATATGGAGCAGCCAGAAGGCTTCATGGTGGAACGCCAAGAGACACTAGTGTGCAAGCTGAACAAATCTCTGTACGGGTTAAAACAGTCACCCAGATGCTGGAATTCTACTCTAGACAAACAGCTGAAACTGATTGGATTCTCCAACTCTGGTGCTGACCACTGCATATAGGTGAGGTCACAGCAGGGCACTCAGGCAATCATAACTGTCTTTGTTGATGACCTGATCATACTCAGTGACAGCAAAGTAGAGCTGACAGAGATCAAGACCACCCTGTCAACAGCCTTCAAGATGAAGGACCTTGGAGAAATAAAGCACTGTCTTGGCATAACGGTAGAACGAGATGAGAATAAGCTGAGTATTCATCAGAAATACTCCGTTGAGCAAATACTTGACAAGTTCCATATGCTGAACTGCAATGCAGCCGCCATTTCAATGGACACTAACATCAAACTCTGTCATGATGATGGAGTCAGCAAGCCGGTGGAGCCAAAACACTATCAGTCACTGATTGGAAGCCTGCTGTATGTGGCAACTGCAACCCGGCCAGACATAGCGGAAGCAGTGGGAGAACTGCCCGGGTACAACACTCACCCTACCGAAGCCCACTTAACAGCTGTTAAGTGCTACGCTATATAAAAGGTACATGCTCTGCAAAAATATCCTATCACAGGACGGGTGATCTACAAGGATACTCAGACTCGAATTGGGCCGGGGACCCGGACAACAGGAGGTCCACTTCAGGCCATGTGTACCTTGTAGGTGGGGGAACTGTAAGTTGGTATAGCAAACGTCAATCCACTGTAGCAACATCAACTGCAGAGGCCGAGTACATCACCCTGTACCATGTAACTCGAGAGGCCATATGGCTTAGATAACTAATAGCTGACCTCAGTGAAGTCAGGCTGCCGCCTGTAACTGTATACGCTGACAATCAGGCCTCCATTGCCGTCGCGAACAACAACCTCAGCTCGTCCAGAACCAAGCACATTGACATAAAATACCATTTCACTTGTGAAACCATTATAGACAACAACATCAGACTAGTACACAGTAGAACGGAAGATAATGTCGCCGACATCCTAACAAAACCGCTGCCGAAGGATCGATTCGTCTTATTGGCACACAATATGGGCCTCAGCTATTAGTGTTTATTCCTATTCCACACTATACTCATCTATCTCATATTATGCTCATGGTTAAAGTGTAATACCCCACTCACATCCTGTCAGAAAAAAGTGGGAGTGTTGTTGTGATGTGGTTTTCTGTCAGTCGTGACCTTCTGACCTTTTTCTCCTTGCTCTTGTCTGCTAGCTGGTTAGACATTCAGTCGATAGAAAAAACTAAGTCAAATAACATTTTATTCCGCTGTCACTGACGGCGACAGTTTGCCTAGCGTTCACCCTAGACAATGCAGGTGGACATCAGCTGTAAGCATACTGGCTATAAAAACCTGGACAGCCAATCAGCAATTTTCCGCAATATTATGCGGCCCTGTATGAAAGCTAAGGACAATTGAGTGTTCTTCGCAAACTAGATACAGGGGCGGATCCGGTATACGACTATCAGGGGCGGATCCAGGAATTCTTTTACTGCTTCCCAAGTCATCAACTAGTAGTTGTCTGAAGAGCAACTTGCATCTGTTTAGTGGCTGTCTAGTGATGCTGACTGGGGCTTGTGCGGCTGTGTGATGGGTGCTGTCATGGTTTGTTTATCTATTTACTACTAGCAAACAAAACAGTTGAGACAGGCATCAGCAGTGTTAGTCTGAGTCCACCCTTCAGGTATGCAATGAAATAGCACTTTGCCGAAAAGTATCATTCGACTTACAAACATGTTCAAAGTAGAATACAGCAGAAAAAGTTTTTGGCTGTGAGCTAGAAGTAGAAAGTAGTGTCTCCTGTCTGTCTGTAGCATGTCACAACCTTGTTAGTGAGAGGCTATATGATCGGGAAGCTATCCCTTCCACTATCACTGATCACTATCACTAGACCTCAGCAACTTCAGTTGCCGTGATAACGTGTGGGTTTAAGCAAATGGGTTTCATAGCCTTTGCTCTTTAGCGACACAGATGCCTCTCGAGGCCCATATCTAGACAATCTCACTTCTCATTCATAAACTTTCTAAACTTCCATGATCATGGTCTCTCCAATGAGAGAGTTTCATCACAATGTTGTTTTAGTTTAAATCTCACCACCAATTCTTAACAGCCAGGGAGCAGTTCTCACACTAATAGCAGTAGTAGTAGTGATGTCATCGCTGGTCATTGGATTGCAGGCATTACTGCTTTTGGTTGTATGTTTAATTTTCGACATTTTGACTGTCATGCCAGTATGCATGGCGAATTATGATACCTGCATTCTGTTCGCATTTAGTTCAGACATTTTTTGTGTGCATTTTCTCTGCACAGACAACATGCAAACAAACAATACCAACGTGGAAGTAAAAATGCCAAATTTTCTACCTGATGTTCTCTGTTTGTCCGCGTCAGGACTGGGAACAAAGCCAAGCTTTAAATCCCCACACTGCAGTAGAGTACTACAGGGCCAAGGCAAGTGCAAGAGATTCACTCAACTCTCTTGTCAAGGCGGATTCTTTTCAGACGAACCAAGGAGAGTTAATACTGAGCTTCGAGATCAAGGTGAGTATGAGCGACTCGCTCTTTCAACCCATCTCAGTGCAACTAAAGGCAAGAGTAAAACATCTAAGTACTTCTAGAAGTGATCAGCATGATACGCTTCCTCCTCCCATTACGTTCACACTACACAGCGCATAGCCTTTATCTTCCACTAGGCCTTCTAAAACATGTCTAAAAAACAAATTACTTTTCATTAGTTTTTTGTTGCACTTTAGAAAGAGATGATTCGGTATGATAGTGGTGAAAACAATCACGCTGAGATCATCACAAGACACACATAGATTTTGAAAATCAAAGTGTGAACTCATTCATATACCAGCAGTTGAAGACTAAATTCAATTAGAGAATTCCCTGGTGAGTCTGTTTGAGTCAAATTAAAGCGTCAAGTTACTGCTACCAAAGTATAGGAACATAGACTACTGGATGTCATAGCTGCAGGATATGCAGAGCAATGGTCACTGCTGCTACAAACCATATGAGCACAAAAGTATTGAGCGGTGATGCTTGTTTTATCCTAATAAGATGGCTTTAGCTAAAGATCTGTATGGTACTCTGAAGCAGAGTTGCACATGACTCTGGAAGCTAGTTTGGGTGAATTAGATGAAGTGAAGTTTGTTGAAAACAAGTCAAATTTGGAGCTCCAAGTCTTCCGAGCACCTCGTAACTTTGAGTCTGAAGTGACCACCAAGTGCACAGTTGAGCTACTTGATATGCGAACGTGAGTGAAGAGAATCAAGTCTATACCCCAGCTCTGGTACACTCAGCCCTGGTTTGGGCCTCGGCATCATGAATTATGATATCCACATTTTGTCCGCACTTAAAACAGGCGCTTAAGTGCGGACAAAACGCTGACAGAATTATTATAATAATTATTAATAATGGATAATAATGGACTATTATAATTCAATTCATAAAATATTTCCATGACGTGGTATTGTTGTAAAAATAGGGTGACATCAATAAAATACCTTCAGCCAGATTATTCTCAGCGAATAGCCATCTATACAACCACGGTTCAACTGTTCATAGCCATCCGAATGCCACAGGAAACTCCAAGCTCCAGTGAATATGACAAACCTACATTACGAACGGTTACATTTCAGGTCAATGATACCAAAATTAAAATAATTTTTTAAGTATACTCATACATTCATTGGCTAGTAGAGCGGTGTAAGATAATCATTACTGACCAATTTTCTGCACTTACTGGTAGCTGCTGCCTCTGGATCTATTTCTCTCAGAGCATTTCCAAGTTGCACAGAGTGCACCTCACTTCTATCTTGTTGACTGCAGTAACAATCATGTGATAAATGAACGAAATCACCAGTTAACTAACTTGCGCAAATGTTACTCATACTTCTGGACGCCCAGTAATATTGTAGTGTAGTAATGACTCATGTGACAGCAGCAGTTGCAGCTCATTGTTCTGTTTATGCTTTGATAACTGTGAGACACATTATGCTGTGGTCAAAGATTCATGCTGTTTTCTATCTGGTAGTAGGCAGGGAGTCAGTTGGTAGTTGTGTGACAATAAACTAGGTCATGAGACAAACAACAGAGCTGTCGATGAACTAAATAGACGAGGACATTGAATTATAAGCTACAAATATATGGGTAATTACTACCACTGCTTGAGTGTTCATTCACTCACGAACTCAAAGTATTCGAAAAAACTCAATCACAGTCTTGTATGCCGTTGCTCTTTAGGTCGAGCCTTCCAGAATATCGATAGAGAGTCGTCTCACTCATCAATATACCTAACATCATTCAAAAGTGAAGGATAACACATTATCGCTTATTTCACCAAGTGTAAGAACAAAGACAAGTACTCAGTAGCTGTAGAGATTACCATAGAAGGATCCCATAATGAAAGACTATGGCTTTATAATCGTAGTTCCTTTCAAAGTGGGCTTTTACAGCATCGTCAGTACATCTGCACTGCTGCAGCCGAGAAGGACAATCTGCCCCCTGTTTAAAAAGCCTGGCAAGGGTTGATGCTGACGCTTATAGCTTCTAGTGGTTGGTTTCTTGCACAACTTGTCTCCCAGTTGAAAGTAAATTCCATGTGATTAAATGCACTGACTGAGCATAGACTGTGAATAAATCGGCGCACAGCTACATCATCAGTAGAGCTTATTAATACGCCGATATATGGTTATTTCCGAAATAGCCGTCATTCGGAGTAGCATTTTTTTTGGCTTCTTATGACATGATTATCCCATAGCACCAGCAGGGAGGGGGATCATGTAGCATTGTAGTTTCATTTTCGTAATAGCACTGACTTCGCCGGTGATACACACTTGCCATTGCGTAAGACACATTTCTCGTAGCAGTAGATGTTTTTGTCACAGCAATAGGTAATAACTTTGTAGTACTACCTTTTTATTTCACACCACCATGGTTCTGCCTCATAGTACCAGCTTTGTGTATAATAGTGTCACTCGTATCATCATAGTAATACTATGTGGTAGATGGATCCTGCTTGAGGTTTGAGATTAGAGGAGTCAGATGCAGCCGGGGTAATGAAACCAATGAAACTGACTTGTCATGAGCAATCTCCAAAACTATTGTATTTTTACAGGAATCTGGAATAAAGGAGGGAAATAATACAGGTAAGTGACTCTCTTCTTGAATATCTACCAAAATGCATGATAAGTTACAAAGACAATGCTTCCACTTGTAGTGACCCAAAAGCTGTACGCTAAAGTCTCTATTCCACACCGGTTGAATAATATGTGAGTAAAATATAATTTCCCCTGTATAATACTGATACGGTAATTTAGTCGAGTTTGGGACCCTGCAACATGCCCAGGACTATTTTCAGTCAGAAAAAGCTCTGTCTAGAGGTAGCAAACGCCGCTGTCACAAATATAATACAAAAATATGCACACGTATGGGTACAGCTTAAGTTGTTCCCCACCCACTAAGGGGTGTGACGTAACCTTGACGAACAAAAGGGGATGGATTCTCAAAAGAACATATAACTAGTTGTGTTAATAAAGCATTGATGAGACTAATAAGCTTACCTACTAGTATTTTTTCTCATTGCACCTCACATACATGAGTTAATCTGTTTTTATCTACACCATCTTCTTTCGCAACTGCAGAATTTAGAACTCACTAAATATGGGAGCTATGATTGTACTCAAAGTTTATTACAACCGCGTTGCAAATTTTAGACCACAATGGTTCAAGTGTATCATGACCAGTGCTTCGATCAGCGGGAGCACCATGCATCGTTGTAGGAGGGCCTAAGCGCAGTGTGAGTTACTTACTGCAGCACGTCGTAGTAGCAGCAATTTTTCTCGCATGAACAAACATTCAATTATCAGCGAATACTTATCAAATTGAGCTAACAGGTGTCAGAAATTGAGAGTGATGAACAAGAGCGAGTTTATTAGTTGTGGTAGCTAGAAAATAAGCGTAAGAAGCTGGTGGTAGATGCAGATTGGCTTGTCCAATGGTGAGAGTCAATAATGCTTGAAATTAATGCTAATAATGATGTGAATACCAATCTGAGATTTCATATTCTTGTGATACGAGCCGACTATGGAATAAAAAGATTGAATAAAATATCTTTTGAGTGTAACGACTACTGCATACGTGGTGTTCCAATAGTGCGCGTATTGATGCACAGGAGCATGGGAACATGAGCAATGATGAAATGTAGCAGTCACGATATATATAAGTGAAAAGTATCAAGGGAACTAGCAGTGTAATGATATCACAGTAACGATGATTGCCACATCATACGGAGGTATGTATTATCAACTATATGTAGAAGATGTGAACATCGATAAGCACTAAGTATACAACTACTAACGGGGTAGAAAACACGTGAGAGTAAAATGCATGATCATCAGGTGGAGACAAATCCAAGTTGTGACATGCCCCTGTTTGAGACAGTTTTTTGGCAGTGAATACAAAGTCAGGGCATACATTTTTCTCGACTTCCCTTCCTGATCGCGTTGTGTCATCCTGGTCGTCAGGGATAGCAGCAGTAGCAGATTCATCTACTTATGGCTTACAAGTCTCGCTGGTGGAGGTGGTCTAAAGATCCAAGCGGATGCTTGATCTAGCTCAGGTTTATGGGTTAATGGTGGTTGCTTGAAGCGTGTCGGTGGGTATCTAGGCTTGAAGCGTGTCGGTGGGTATCTAGGCTTGAAGCGTGTCGGTGGGTATCTAGG
>ERZ1740065.2713-NODE-2713-length-11055-cov-13.539182_pt1 | contig 11055 bp, 6 predicted proteins | sample MGYA00581738_ERZ1740065 | MGnify/ENA primary metagenome ERZ1740065 (study PRJEB43018, sample SAMN04849749) | marine metagenome | isolation source: floating plastic debris | place: Pacific Ocean | collected 2008-09-01 | study: EMG produced TPA metagenomics...
TCTCTCCCTCTCTCCCTCTCTCCCTCTCTCCCTCTCTCTCTCTCTCTCTCTCTCTACCTGAGTGGGTACTGGCATCTCTGCCCCGATTCTGTGGCGGCGCCGGCATCAGCTCAACAACTTCCTGGTCAGATTTTCCATCATTATCCAGTCCACTGACTACTCAATGTATAAATCGATGGTTTTTTTAAAAGAATCTCTTAAAAATTCTTGAAGGCATCTTAAGAGTCATTGAAAATACCTAAAGGATTATTGAAGAATTCTTCAATAATCCTTTAGTACAGGGGATACAATTACCGAATGTTCTAAGTCTGACCTCTCATCAGCATGATGCTGAATTTGCCGTGCCGGTTTCGAGAGGAAATGTACACACCATTTCCATGGATTTCAATTCCACTGATGTGTACCAACTGACAAGTCTTTACGTCTCCTTCAACTGCTCCTGATTCTGCCGCAGTACATATCTGATATGTCCAATTGTTCTTCAGATCGACATGTATCAGCCTAGAGGTTTATGGAGACACCCCGATAGTCTGATGACCAATACCAGCATTCACTGTGATGCAACATATTCAATATAATGTCGGAGCTCATCAAACACATCGTGAAATAAATGTTAAATACGATGAGGAGTTGTCACCACCTGAGTTAACTTGACCATAATTAATCCCAGAATTCTATGTTACCCTTAACATGCTAGCAAGTAACTATCGATATGGAGATAGAAGACAAAAATATTTGGTCAGAAATTGAATCTCAGTGATCACCACCACTGCAGTAGTGGTTACTTAAAGCTCAGGACATTTTATGCTTGCTAGGAAAGAAGACAACTCCATTTCACCTGCAATGATCATAGCCAATAAGTCAAGCATCGCCATTCAAGCACATTGCCAGCATACATGCATTACTTCATCTTTGATGTTATGTGCTTTGACTGACGTATGCGTGAAACTTATCGAATTCAAAAGTGGAAGGGAGGTAGTTTTAAACTCAGGTCAAAGTTCACCACTATGACATTTATGACGTTGGTCACTCTGAGCATGCGCAGCTTATACTGCAATGGAGACCACAAAAACGTGACAAAAGTGCAGTAAGGGCAGCGCAGAGTAGAGCATAAATATCACCAAGAGGACGCCATATAAATAACTGTGAATAGCCAGAGTGGATGACTGACAGCGAAAGTGATATTATACGTAGGCAAGTGAATACTAGCTAGCTAATAATTAATTCGACACACTGAGACAGGTGGTTACATGATTACTAAAATAACAATGGTGTTATTTAATTTTAATTGGATTAAACACATTATTTTACTTAATGGTACTTCAGGTTCTACACAAATAGATTTCTGATTCCTATTTTCATCCATGACCCAGCGATGCCGAGCGATACCTATAATATCCCTATGGATCTAACTGAAAGGCACCCAAAGGTGAACTTCTACAACTCCACAACTGTGCAATCCATATCTTACGTGTTGACAATTCAGAAGAGCTTAATTGATATATTGTGCCTAAAGCTGCGTTTACACGGTCCAGACTTTTTCCAGACTCTTAAAGACAAGAGCCGGGCAATAGGCAATAACAGCAGGTCTCTGTAGTAAATCATATACATAGATGACATACATCCAATAATATTCACTCTAAAGTAAGGCTAAGCACCTTTTTTATGGTATGTTGGAGTTATCTTCTTGTCATTTTATGATGTTCAAGCTAGACTTTGGTGCTCTATCTGTAATCTTTGCTTTGCTTTGCTTAGAATCCTATTACAGAGGGCTCAAACAGCCATCTATTTGTTATGATAACAAACGCAAGTCTAGTGGTGGTTGGGTTTCATTTGAATGCAAGGAATGACAGCAGCTGACTCATCTGTAAGCTAGGACAAGCATATGGAGAGTGGGACATTGACTTAGTTGTACTCATTACCAGGGAAAGTGACTTTTCAACGTTTGATTCCCACTCTGATTGAAGCCTTGTGCAGTTTTATCTACATGGCCTTGGTCAACCACTTTATAAGCATGTAACCACATCATTATCTCCCTTATCAGCAGCTCTGACACTATCAGGTGGTATGCTCCTTGTCCGATGACTGACCAGAGCTAGTATTAGATTTTCTCGCTTGAACATCATAAAAGCGCGAGAAGACAACTCAAATATACTATGAAAAAAGTGGTTTAGCTTTGGTTTAGAGTAAATCTCATTGTATGTATGAAATTTAAATATATGATTTACTAGAGTGATCTGCTGTTACTGCCTATTGCCCGGCTCTTGTCTTTAAGTCAGACAATTAAAAAGGGACAACTCGAAAATTCAATCTTCGGTTAGACTCAAGATTTAAATTTGGCTGGAGAGCCAATTTTCATCCAGATTCCATAGATTGTGGGAAGATGAAAGACTGACGAAATAGCTTCACACAGTGCGCTTGTTGTTGTTCAGTAGCTTGTTGTCCAGTCGCACAGTTTGACCTACCATATTATTGGCCAATGAGAGAGGGATAGTAACACTAAAATCTGGGCAAAGTCTGGACAGTGTAAGGACACCTCAGTATCTCTGCTGTCTCAAATTTTAGAAATCTGGAAGGGCAAGTCTGGGCTAAAGTCTGGGCCGCATAAAAGCAGCTTTACTGAACCATCTCCAATGACAGCATGTTATAGGTTACAAGGTTGTAATGGCTGATCAAACCTGTTGTTGCCTCGGTCAGCAAACAACCAATCAGATCTGCCGATTTTTACCAGACCCATTGGAGAGCTGAATCCACTGGTTTCAATGTTTCCTGCAGAACTTCCTTCCTCAGTTGAGCCAGCTATGACATCGCAGCTGCCAGAGTTCAAATCAACACGAATTAATGCGTGGCCTGTTGTCATGACAACATCTCCTGATGCGATGTCAAATGCGAGCGAGTTGGTAGCGTAGGCAGGACAATGAGCCACTACCTCCACCATATCCGTACTCGTATCAACTGCTAACAGCCTCGTGAGCAGCGTGACATACACTACTCTACTTCCATCAAATGTGACGCCTCTCGCAGCAAAGATCCTGACATCACGTAATCTGTGGCCAGTGAACTTTTTAAATTGTGTTTTGTTGGTAGAGGAGCTGCAGTTTCCTAGAAAGTTACTCAGCTCTAGTTGTGACATTTCCACTTCTTCATAACAATAGCCCTCTGGCCCACTCAGTACTATCTTTTGTGGACTTATAAACACCATCTGCTGCCTGTAAAACAAGATAATTTGTAGCAACTCTCCATATCATCCAGATAAGATCAAATGCTACTATGTGAAAACTGTCCAGAACACTGCTGTCAGCGATGCCAGCAGATCTCCAGTTGAGTGATGGTAACCACCTATAACTCAAGTAAGACAAAACATACCGATGCTGTAAACATGGTAATTATCACGGCTTAAAGTATAACGTTCTTAAGTGAAAGCAGAAGATACAATAACGGATTGGGATGTGTGGCATACAGGCTTACAAAGCTCCCTGAAACTAAAATGGCCGGTTATATAACCTTGCTAAGTAGCTCGTTATAAACGCTATAAATGGAGCCTCGTCATAACTACCAAATTTACAGATAAATTTCCTGCCACAAATGCTACCATAAAAATTTATATTTTTTGCATAATTAACTATTCATGTTAGATTTGAGGGCTATTATCACCTCCACATGGTGTCCCATGACAGCAGAGAGGTTTGGGCACGATCTGAGTCTATTCTGTCCAAACCAGTGCTGTGCAGAATAAGAAGGCTGCCATCCGTCCGACTCTCATCCCACACAATGTCTTGCACAAGATCCAGGATCCCTGACGCATACTCCGTTACGTTACCAAACTCCACAGAGCTGAAAAATAAAAAAGTATCTCCTGTGAGCGAAGGCAGTAACTGTCACTCTCTCCAGTACATGATAGTAAAGTCTCACACAGCTAATGGCAGTATTACAGTAAATACTGACAGTAGAGAGATGTAACGGTGTCTGTCAGGTAGGAAGCGAAGGTCGGACACGGCCATTGTACTAGAGCTCCTGGTGGTACTCTGTTAGCCTCACTGACTTGAGCAAGACCCGAACTCATGAATAATTTTCAACCTGTGCTATAGATATGTCCGCACAATTGATTTAGTGGTTTACTTTCACTGTTTGTCCACAAGAAGACTCTGAGAGCTGATGCAACTGGCCAGGTGTGATAAAGAAAGTTTAAACTCGGTGTTTGAGAAGAAACTTGGTCTGATAAATCTTCATAAATAATAAATAAGCGTAACTACTAATTAAGAATCAGAACGCGTTACGTCACCACTTGCTTAGTCTTGTGTTTCAGTGAGCCTCATCACTTCTATTTGCATTACATTTTCAAATTACTTTCGGTGAGGCTTAGATATCATACAACAATTTTCGACCTATGTCCTATGCCTCCGAGAGTTGAAATGAAGAGAATCTAACTGAATATATTCCAGAGCAATTTGCTTTGAAAATTTCATGCCAAGTCAGAATACCATGAAGAAGTCTAGAGAAAACTCAATTACCCATCACAAAATATGACAACACGCGGGAGCTAACGCAAATATCTGGTACTACATTCGACTACCAGCCACCACTTTCAGCTGAAGTAAAGACTCATGCACTATTTATCTTTTATCTGCAATTTTAACCTGCAATAGCGGCCTGCGTAGTTGACTGATGTACAGACTTGCCAACTGTCATTGATTTACCAGTGCCCTTTGAGTGTCTTACGTTTTTAAATTGATGGCTATATAGTTCTAATGATTTCCTAATGCCAACGCCCAGGTGGTATTTATCAGCTAAATCGCAGTGAGCTGGGCTCAGATAGGGCAGAGTCCTAGCTGATGTAGGAGGTATGTGTCTTAAGCATCAGCTGTTCAAATGTATCAAGACTAGCATTCGGTATTTTTGCCTTACAAGTTGGCAAGTATGGCTTTGTGACACTTGAACGAGAGCCTAGGTATAAGCGCAGTATCTACTACACTGTGACATAAATATATCAGGGTTTGAGGTGTTGTCGAGGTTACAATGTTGATCAGGCGCTTCGAAGAGCAACACTTGTCACTCACATACGTAACGTCCTGCTGGTAGACGGACGTATGCATGAACCATGTGCAGACTTGTTTGCTGTAAATACAACAGCATGAAGTAATGGTTTGGGACCATATGGTGCTGGCTGTAAACCCTGCTATTGATAGCTAAACAATCTACAAGGTAGAAAAACACTAGACGTCCTTTCAAAACCCAAAAATAGACGCATTTCAGTACAGCGTTGCATGTGCATTGGAGTCTGGACTAGTTAGCCATCACAGAAATGGATTGTACACAGAGCAAGAAACTACCGGTAGACACGGGATGGGCCTGGGTTATCGTAGCAGGTACGTCTATAAAACTTATATACTGTCGCAGAATGTCATATACTCACACGGAACGTCATATATTGTCACACAATGCCATACACCCTCATATACCATCCTATAAAATCATACAGCGTCATAAACAATTGTTAATTCTCATACCCAGCCATGAACGGTCACACTATTATACACTTTCACATCTTGTCATGGGTGTTTGTCATTCTCCTGTCGATTTTCGCACTCACTCCCGCGCCTATCCGCACTCACTCCCGCGCCTATCCGCGACCATGCTCGCTCACCCCCACTCACTCCCGCACATGCTGATGCACGAATATCTGTGGGAGAATGACAAAAGGCCTGTCATGTTCTGTCAGACACTGCCTCTGACACCGTCATACGAAGTCATTCAACGTCAAATATTTTCTAAGCTTTGTGTGATGAATCCCATGTAATTTTATCTAGCGGCATCAGGATTGTTTGCCTGTATAGCTGGATTATTCAAGAGTCAAGGACTAATGTACGCGGAGTTGATGAACAGATTCCCGGAGGAAGCTCCATCCAAACTACTCTGGCTCTTCACTCTGATCCACATAATCAGCGGCGGCATGGGTGAGTTACCAGCATTTATCTGATCCTTTCACGCAACCATCATATTTGCTAGAATTTGTTTTATGTGTCACCAATTGAATCTAATGTGGTATAATAATGTAATATGATATAATGTGGTATAATAATGTAATATAATATAACTCTAGCTAACGCGTCAATACAATTATCACAGTCATATGCAGGTTGGTTTGATGATTTCTTTCTCAATTTTTTGTGTTACTAAAAATTATGCTTTGGGCTTTTGTTGATCTGACATCATCATCCTCTCAATGTTCAAACAATCGCCAGTCAAAACGATGTCTGCTTTTTAGAGAACCTGTGCAAATTTGAATACTTCAACTTTAAGACATGGGCATTGGGCAAAAAACAGGTAGTTACAGTACGTTTCTCACACTGGTGGGCGAATTACAAAAACTAGATCACATCAGTGTGTCAATGAAACACTCATCTTAACCAAGAGCAGGTAGTTTCCTCAGAAGTTGATGTTTCAGCAATTGTGGCCCAATTACTCAATTAGGGAGGCCGCTTCGCTCTATGGCTGGTAGTAGTGCTATCCATTACCTCATGATAGGATTACAGGATGTGATGTTCTGTGCATTAGCGTAACGCATAGCAGTGATCAACATCATTGAAACAGCATCAATGAATACATAAATTAAATCAAGCCTGTGATTGGACGCGCTTACTAAAATTGGCTACTCGCATGCTAGTGTTTGTATGAGCAAAGTGAAACTACAACAGTATCACCAAAAGTAAAGGCCTGACTAAGCAGCCAGATAAGTCCTGTGTTGGTGGAAAATGTGCTACACAGCCTTAGAAACCAGAGAGAGAAAATGTATCTCATTGCTCGCAGTCAGATTTTTAGTCTCTAACTACGCAGTTATTAGATCCACAGTAGCCAATCTGTGTCTTAGTTGTAAAAATCATCGGTATCAATGTTCAACACGGTGGGAAATATCTGCTGATTTTCGTTCCCTTTTGGTAAGCTGTTTGTTTCATATCTGATGTACACGTTATCGGTACATGTACTAACATAAACGTGTTCCACCCTATTCAATAGTGTGATGTGGCTATACGCGTATCTAACTAGTGCAGGAGCATGTGAGTGTGTCACTTATGGTACATTCATAGTTCAGCCGGTTTTATGGAGTAGAAAAGTAGTTTCCATCGTATGACGCAATCCATGAGTTCATGATCCACAGGAGCTATAGGATTATGGACATAGCATGATCCACAGGAGCTATAGGATTATGGACATAGCATGACAAATATTTACCAGAGAATAAAGAAATAATCAGTTGTCTGTTTTTCCAGGGCGGAAAATTGCTTAAGAAAAGAAGTCCAAAGGATTATTCAATTATTCAAGACTTCTTAAGAATTATGGAAGAGATATTCAAGAATTTTTGGATAGTTATTCAAGAATTATTCAAGCAGTTTTAGGACGAGAAAATAGGCAATTGCCGTGCATCCTACTTTTCCCCATATCAATGATATTTTACAGGGCCTGTGACGAGTCACCTATCTGGTCGACTAAGCTGCCGGGTAGTCGTGTTCCTGGGGCTGGTGTTACTGTCGGTTTCACACATCTGTCTAGCCTATGCCACCCAGTACTGGACTATGCTGCTCTTCTTCAGCCTACCGGGAGGTTGGGCATAATAAACATGGCCACTGAAAACTTCCTTAGCTTTGATGAATGATTCTAATGTATTCAAACTTTCAGGCATCGGTTACAGTTTCGTGAGCTTGAATGCGTTTATGGTAAGCACAGACTATTTTAAGAAGAGGAAAGCCTTGGCTCTTGGCCTCATAGCAAGCGGCGGTGGGATAGGTTCTGTGGTTGTTCCTAACTTGATAAGAGTGCTGTTCGAAAGGCTGGGCTTCTCTGGAGCACTTGTCGTGTATAGTGAGTATAGCGACTGTATTTTCATGTAGTCATTCCGTAATTATATTACAATACAATGGCTATTACATTATCATGAACTTAATATCTTAATTTTAAAAGTGAATAGAAACCTTATGGTCCATGGACCTAAATCCAGAGGAATTGACTAATTGCGCACAGATGGCCTTTAACGTGACCCAGCAGTGCCCTCTGTTGGGGATATATGTATGTACAGATGCTCGGCTACCCTTAGTGACATGCGATAAGCTTAGAAAATGCTTACTACTGTTTTATGCAATCAAACATATCGTCACTAGTCACGTGTCACGTGTCACACAAGGAGAAATTAACGGATTTTTGAAGCTGTGATATTCACCTTTCGCGGAATTACGGATTGACAGCAATTGCATGTGCTTATTTCAATCTTGATACTTCAAATACCAGATATAACATTAATAATATGTCATTAATATAACATTAATTTTCATTTTCAGGTGGATTTGTGCTCCAATTTATGAGTCTGGCAGCACTACTTCGACCTTTCACCTTTTATTCAAGACGGCAGCGACCAGAAAGTGAGAGCAATGACAGCAATCAATCTCAGGACAATACAGCTTCTAAAAGCAGTGATCAAGTGAGTGAGACATGAGAACACAACTCCAATGTACAACCAGCTAACCAAATAAGGCCCTTCAACAGAAAATCCACAAAAGAATTTAGTACAAGATTTTTCGCACAACTGATGCTTTAAGAGATTTGCATTCAATCAGAATGAAAGAAGAGCAGCATGAAAACTAAGCTGAGGTTTTACTCCTTAATGATGCAATCATTTGGTGATTCTTATTCTTATCATATAGTGTCAGATTTCGGCTCATTTTCTGCGTAAATTTAGATTTAGCTCAAGTAGCTCAGCACTATAAAGCCAAGATAAGTTACAGAAAATGTCTGAAATTAATAATAAAATATATCACAACAAATTTCAACTGTTAAATGAATAGAATTTGAAAAAATACATATGCATTTTAGTCAAAACTTCTGTAGGTAATTTACTCGAGTTCCCTGGACAAATCGAACGCTGCTCATCCATGCTATGAACTTCTGTTGTGTATCGGTGTTACAGAATGTAGCAGAAAATGGCTGCATGGCAAGCAAGCTGATACAAGGGAACCATCAAAACAGCGGCGAAAACGATGTCCACAAACGAACTTCTTTTATTGGGAGAAGTGGGCAGATTTTGTCCATTGGTGATACTTCAGGGTCGATGTTCTTCACCCACAGTCAGATGGACATCAGCGATTCTAGCATCTCAACACCTGTGAAAATCACTGAAAGCAAAACATTTGACTGGCGAGTCATAGCCAAACCAAGGATGGTAATGCTTGGTCTATCCCTTATGCTGTATGTGATGGGTTCGTCAGTCGTATACCAGTGCCTGCCTCCACTGGCTCATGAAATAGGTATGTACACAAACCTGCTCTTCACCACTACCACTGCGTTATGTATTAGCCAGTAAGGAAACACTCAGTGCTATATGAGCTGCCAGCTATAGATTAGGTTGAGGCGCAAGAATTAGAACTCTCAACCTATTCTGAGCGAGCATATCATTATCTGCTTTTGGATGCTTTTTCATATTCTAGTTGTCATCTTTCCCTCATAGAATTGAATCTCATTTATCTAATGACTTTAGTACTAATGTTCTGAGAGCAACTGAACTCAACTATCTGTGAGAATAAAGGCCTCTTTTGCTAAAACTTTGAAAGCTTCCAAGCTGAGACAAGGCTGTGTGCTTCAAACAAGTCAGTGGAACTCTAGGCGGATTGTGACAGGCACCTCAACTAATGCGTTACTCTGTACAAGGTTGTATTTGAGTCCGGCGGTTGGAGCTGTGATTGGCTGATTGAGTCCGGTGGTTGGAGCTGTGATTGGCTGATTGAGTCCGGTGGTTGGAGCTGTGATTGGCTGATTGAGTTTCTAGTTACTAGTTACGAGTTACTAGTGCTTGAATGATACTCCAAGTATTGCGAACATAATTTTTTTTCGACATTCAGTACCAGATTTGGGATTCTTCCAATATTTGCCGGACTTGCAGTCATCTTGATACTTTCTGACCACAACTATTCCCAATTGCTCTGATAATCTCACTGTGTACTAGCTACCTCTTATTTAGCAAGTATCGAAAGTTTCAAATTTTTGCACTTTGGTACCACCATCATTTCTGATCCTGATAGCAGCCAAGCACAACCAACTGTCATTTCCAATTCAGCATTAGTTAACCACAGGGACCCTGAGTATCCGCTACTTGTTACTCAGTACCGTGAGGTTCTCCAATCCTAATAGCGCTCATATCTTTCTATCAGGTGTAAAGAAGGAGATGGTGACAGCCATGATGGCAGTAGGAGGAGTGATCGAGATACCGTTGAGGATACTAAACGGTATCCTCCATGACAGGAGCATTGTGGCAGGCTTTACTCAGTACACCTTCGCCACCTTTATCGCCGGTATATCAGCTCTCAGCTGTGTCGTTTTTCATGACGTATCAGGTAAGTTATGATGTGGACACAACTCCAGGAATCTACTAAACCAGCGAAACTAGGAAGCGCCATTCTCAGTTCATTATCTGTTTCAGCTGTGGTGATTGTGCTTGTTGGAATGCCCGTGTGTGGCACATCCGTGTTCAGCTTGGTGCCGGTGGTTCTGGCTGAGCTGCTGGGACCTGAATGGGTGACCAGTGGGATGGGAGTACAGATGTGCTTCCAGGGTCTGGGCCTCATCGTGGCAGTGGTCACCGTCGGTAACATATTCCATTCAAACTCAAATTATTCACTTCATTTGAGTAATCAAGCTGCTTTTGAACAGAACTTGAGAGTAGCACCCTAGCTCTTATAATGTAATGTAGTTACTTGATGCTTTTCCATCAAAGACGGTTATTGCCGTGGCAAATGACAGGGGTACATACACCAGAAAAACGCAGTTCCTCTCTCTCCAATGGAAGACATACTTAATCTATTGAAGGAACTTATATCCAATTAATTTTCACATCCAGTTTTTGGCTGCGAAGATCACGTAACAGCTTCATTCACTTGTTCTATAACCAGATATCCTAAATCCACCCCCTCCTCCCACCACAAGTACCCAGATAAGCAACAAAACAACAACAGACAAAACGAAGGAAGAAGGAGGAAGAGCAAACGACAGAACACAAGACACAACCGCACAGGA
>ERZ1740065.2714-NODE-2714-length-11050-cov-11.246930_pt1 | contig 11050 bp, 10 predicted proteins | sample MGYA00581738_ERZ1740065 | MGnify/ENA primary metagenome ERZ1740065 (study PRJEB43018, sample SAMN04849749) | marine metagenome | isolation source: floating plastic debris | place: Pacific Ocean | collected 2008-09-01 | study: EMG produced TPA metagenomics...
GGAGAATTTTCTGGGAGAACGCTCAGAGCACAAATATTTTTGCAATAATTTCCTCATATTTTCAGGTATTTAATATCATGAGACGCACTATACTAAATTCAACAAAAATGATAAATCTTATTCAATAGTTGTTAGATCTGCTCATTCCTGCAGCTGTCAGTACAGGTGCTTATCACTCAAACACTGGGCCACTGGTCAACGCGTATAATCAGACATGCAACCAAAGACAAAAATAACTCGCACTGTGGGCAGGTCAAACCCCAATAAAATCATTCATCAATAAAATAATGACTTAGACAGGGAGTTAGTCTCACCAAATTCAGCGCAGTCTTAAGGCCACACTAGCCGTATTTTCATCCGTCAGTCACAGATGACACACATTCCTTTCTATTTTAAGCTCGCGCCTGGCAACTTTTTCTGCCGTAAGCAACTTTCAACATGTTGGAATTTCGAACTACACTTTTTGGTAAAGTGTTTGTTGATTGGCTGCCGAGTTCGCGGAAATACGCAATCGTCATTAGTCTTTATACTGGACTGCAGTAGCACCGCATAAAATTCCGAGAAAATCGCTGATTGGCTTTCTAGATTTTTACGGTCAGTTTGTTTACGAGTTACGGCTGTGACCCAGGCTTTAAATACTCTCCTCCACTGTGACAGGGAAAAATTATCATGTACACTGAGCGTACGTACTTCTCTTTGTGTAGATATGGCACCAGGTAAAGGGGCATCATCTCGTCACAGAGCTCATTGTGTTTCTTCGCCAATATCCTCTTGTGCTCCACAGACATACAATCTGCACCCCGACCGATTTCTATCACTTCCTAGGACATAAATCAATCGAGCATTATGGCTTGGCACGCATAAAACACGTTAGAAAAAACGTTAGACATCTGATACCTGCAACGCTTTCTCCAACTGGTCAATTTGAGAAAGGAGTGCGTGCCTTTTATCCGTTGCCAAGTCGACATCACCACTGACAGCCGAGTGCAAGTGCTCCAAGTGGTTGAGAGCATTATCGTAAGGTATAAGTCGCAGCGATTTATCCGTCGCCCTGTCGATCAGCCTGTGTAAAGCATCAATACAATACCTGGATTATTATTATTATAAAGTATCGTCCAATGTAAACATATTAATGCCATTGCTGAGCACTGCACTGTAGTGAGATAACGCCATTCATCTCTCTATAACACATTTCTTATACTTTTTACAGGGGGGCAGGGGGAGATAACCACGATTTCATGCTAAGCATAGATGGGACACATCATATAATAAATCAAACTAAAGATTAATGTTCATATGAATTACAGTTTTATAGGTGTTGGCAGTGTGGCGGTGTCATATTCATCATCCGAGAAGGTTGACTTCCCACAGTGTAAATGTAGCGGGGAGACGGCCGAGAATTCCAGATCAATCATTCAGTAAGTCATAACACACATTACTAGGTGCCTAGCAGCTTTCGAATGGACGGATGGGTTTTTGTTGGCTCAGAAACTTGTTTTGATACGGCAATCATAGCTTTTACACCCATCCGTCAAAGGAAGAATGTCCTGGCCCACGTGTCAAAAGAAGGATCAATTCACCACGGTAAGAGAGGGCGTCCTGGTGCCGTCCCATTAATTAAAATGAGGAGGAAACAAACCTAATCATGTCAGAATTTGAAGTCTTGTTAGCCAAATCCATAGCGTTCAGATTTTCTTTGCTTTGAGTTTCCACGCTGGCGCCATTTTTCAGCAAAAGTTCGACCAGGGAGGCGCACTCACTGACGACAGCATGATGAAGAGCTGTCATGCCATCCACATCTTGAAGATTGATATCCACTCCGCTGTCGATGAGGATTCTACTTTTCTCAACTCTCTATGAAAAAGAGGGAAGACCATACACTGTTAGGTTAGCTTTGTAAGCAAGACACCGATCAAAGAGTGAACTCCGGCATGCCATGCCTGAATAGGCTTGTAATTGCACTTTAGTTGATTCGACTTGGCAAATCGCCTGGCTGCCAGAAAAAAATTGGCAAATGTCAACAGGAAAAATGGTTTTGATGGCCAGAATTATTACGGAGTACTATTCCAAGATTAATCAGGGTTGTCTCCCCTTTCCCTAATTCCCCCCCAGTTTACTCTTTTCTCAAGGCTACTCTGTTGCAATAGATCACGATCAGTAGAAAACTTGACATATCTCAAGTAAGCTGAAGCAATGTTAGATGATTTACGTAATATCTTCATAATATCAACTCACTATACCTGATCTGATCGTGGTAGACTGCCATCCTCCCTGAGAGTGATCATCAGCAGAGATTTCTTGTCTTTGGCACTAACTAAGTTGATATTACAGCCAGATTTAGCAATTGCTTTGACAGCGTATAGAGACTGTGGCGCCTCGGACATAACTGCATACATAAGTGGGGTGAAGCCTTCCGAGTCAAACACATCCAGAAGTGGTCCATGGGAAAGCAATAATTCTAACCCTTCTGTGAACGGTACAGCTGCAAATAAGGGAGTCTGCCCTCTACTGTCTCTTATGTCGACGTCACAGCCACGCTCTAGTAGATACTTGACTCTATTCTGCGCCCTGACGGAGAGAGCTCTATGCAAGGCAGTCTCACCACCGGCACCTCGTGCATTGATATCGCATTTTTCATTCCCTAGTAGAATCTCCAATATCTCCAGCATTTTATCTTTTCCAGTTTTTGTGTCATGTGTAGTATAAGGATCCACACCAGCACAAGAGACGATAGGTGGGTCACCATATTTCGAAAGGCTGTTTAAGTTGCACCCCAGCTTTATAGCCTCTTGGACAGTAGATTTGTTGCCTTTTACGATAGATGAATGCATCAAAGCATTTGCATTCTGTTCTTTCAAGCTAGATGAGCTATCTCGACGGGTACCCATGGTTAGTGGCAATCTCACGTACCAACACAGACCAACTGCCGCTAGTGGTCGACTTCTCTCAAACACCCTTTTTGTTATCTTCGATTTGCGCACTAGCAATACCAGTCTTATAGCTAGCAAACGTTACTATCAAATATGGTTAGAAATAAGTTAATATAATTTTATTTCCTTGAAAGGCCTGAATTTTATGGGGTAATAAATTTTACGATGAAATAATTGAACGGAAAATCATCTTCCTTCTCCGAATCCTCCGCGCGGCCAAATACGGAGTTTTATGGAGTTGTCTTCCCTCACGTTTTACCAGCCTAAAGGAGCAGCTGATTTTGCTTCCATCGTCGTATGCAGTTTAGAAGAAATTCCTCCACCTTTTGCTTGTTCTAACCAGATCAAAGAAGAGATGGCTATATGTATTCATTCATCAGTACCACTTTCAGTTACCGAGCTTAGTATCATGCTTATCATGTCCAGCCAGGCGGGCAGGCATGCAAATGAGGAACACAAATCCAAAAGACCAGTGAGGCTATATCAAAAACCTTTTTTCTTTCCAGTTCTTTAGGATGTTAAGTAAGTATATGTACACGTATGCTATCACATGTCATAAAATATGATCTTTACAAGTGTTTTCATATGGTATTTCTGCATCATGAGCTGTGTTGGGATTCTGCATTGCCCAAACAGTAGCTTGTTATGTTCATGAAAGAAATTGCATTAGTTTTTGTCAATATGTTCTAGTAATACGTCTTACAAATTACAATCTCGTTTTCTTTAGATAAATCTTTGGCTATCACCACATATTTAGTGACATTTTTGGAGCGTGAAGTGGGACGAGAAGCTGACCATATTGAATCACACAGCACCCCCTATGTCAAGGTCAGTTGTGTTAACGTATTCAGCAAAGTGTGTTGCAGATATGACATGCTTCCCACTGATGTTGGTGATGTCGATAAAATATCTTCGATTTGCGTCACACAGCCATATAAGAATTGATTTTCCTGGGCTGGAGAGATCGATGCGTTGCTCATGAAAACTGCATAGAGAAAGTTGTCACTCTTGCGTTATAAATATTGCTGGCAAAACATCTGCGGTTGAATTTTACTGACAAATTTTAGGAATGCAGACACTTTTCTCATCCTGACATAGTTTATGTCCCACTTGTGGTGAAATCTCCCACCAATCGAGTTACCTAGCATGTCAGTGACACACCCTCTGCCCTACTATCCGTGTTGCAGCTCTGGTGTCAGAGATAATCATTGTGTTTCCCCTCTGCTCTCACTCTCCAACCATTGAAGTTTATTGCCAAAATTGGCTCTCTAATGTTATCAATTCATCCGCGGTAGTTAGATATCTGCTGAGCTGAGCTCTGATATCACATCTGTAGGGTACAAAGCTCAGGAGAAACAAATCTCCTGTACTTTTTGTGATACCAGTTCAAGGGCGGATTCAAGCTAACATGACTGAAACTCGAGCATCGGTAAAAAAAATCTGCCTCAACCTCAACTATTTTTGTTACCTAGTAGTCAATAGATGAAGCAACCACAACTGCACTCATCACACAGCCACACAAACTTCAGTCGGCATCACTAAACAATTGGTTATGCTGTCAAAAGACAGTCATGCGGGCAACAGATGCAAGTTGCCCTTCGGAGAGCTACTAGTTGATGACTTGAGTGGCAGTCAAAGAAATTCCTGGATCTGCCCTTGAAGTTGACGGGTAAGGCAATGTGTTGGAGTGCTTGCATAAGGAAGAGCATTCGCTCCCACAACAACATACAACAATCTACTAATGTCTCGGAAATGCCAGCATAGCATGGGGGTGAAAATTACTTCCAGTTTTTTATAACTTGGCACCAAATCTAGTGGATTCGTAGCTGGATTTTACTGCCAGCCGGAGGCGATCAGTCAAGTGTGAATAGTGACGCTCCTCACCATCTCTAGGCTAGGTGGACACCATGTCATTGACAGTCCCGGAGAACATGTGCATCCATTTACATATGTTATGCGTGTCAGTTCGTTGTCTCCAGGTGGTGGTGATATGCATCTATTCTCAGAAACTGTAACAAATCCATGGCTCTGCTTGTTCTGAATACCTCCTCCTGGTGTTCGATGATGAAGAGACAAAACCGATGGTGTATTCGCAAAAAGAATCCAATAATATTGTATTACTTAGTCAATGCTAGTATTATATTGTTCTGACAACGTTCTGAATTGAGATCAGTGTAGATACTGGATGTGTAACCAATGTAGGGTATGCAGCATACGTTGTAAATGAACCAGATGTTGTAGATGTAGCAAGTGTGATAGATGTGGTAGACGAGAAATGCATCGCAGATGTAGAAGGTGTAGGAGATATAGCGGATGTGGTAGATGTGGTAGACATGGTAGAAGCGAAAGATGCAGCCAATGCAGCGTGTTTGACTGATGTGGCGATATAGTAGCAGCAGTCAGGTACTTGAGGCTCTGCCACCTTGACTAGCTATGGTCTGCTTTGTACCATTCCCAGAAAGACTTTGTGATGGGTAAGTGAAACAGCACACCGACGCCTCTCTCCCACTCCTTCTTCAGTTTTTGGGTGGCATATTCCTTCGACATATCAGCGTAGCGAGTCAACTTGCTGTACGCGATCAGCTTAATCCGGTGCTCTGTCGTAGATATATTCTTGATCAGCACCCCCATAAACACGTCGTCAGTGAACAGGTACGGTGTTCGCAGCGCCGTCTGGTAGAGAATGTGTGAAGACTTAGGTGATAGGAAGTAACACATTCCTTGAAACCAGGGCGGGAATTTCTCTGCTGGCCACATGTCGTACGACATCTGCCACTTGGTAGAGTTGTCCCTGGCTGGCTGTCTGCTACCTGGCCGACCTGAAATAGCATCCGTGTCTCTTCAGACCCAATACTGACTCACATACAGCACCGTAACAGTTACCGAGGCAACCATTGCGATGATTGCAAGAGAAGTTGAATCGATTCTGGCTTCTCGCAAACTATTGGTAACGTCTTTACCGATTAAATGACAGCAATTTTCACAATATTTTTGTGAGCCAAGTTGATAATGGACAGAAAACTAAATGAATGACCTAAAACTCCGATGACCTAAATAAATGGCATGACAGTGAGGCACCTTGATAGTAGGGGTAGGTCTTGGATGCCAGGTTTTTAATGACCCGTTTCAGCGTGTTCACTCTCTTTTCCTTTAGTAAGGTATCATCATCTATTTTCATCAGCACGAAAGCGTTCGCACAGTGATCTGCTGTCCACCTAATCAGACACGCATTAAGTATATACTGCAAAGAAACTAATACCAGCTACTCATGGGCATTTAGAGTTGTGTACTCTTGCACTGCTCAGGCTGTTTTTCTATCAATGCAAATTTTACTTCCAACCTCCGAATCAGTCGACTTACATACTTGAGGTAGGATATGGCTTTGTAGGTGTTGTTGTGATAGTGATCCAGAAAGCTCGACTGCACTACGTCTCTGTAAATCTCGTTCTCGAAGGCCACGGCTTGTTGTAGATCAGGATCCACTGACGATCCAATGAAGAAGACTATTTTGACTTTAAATTCTAACTTATTGGTCAAATAATTTGGCTTTAACCACGTCGACCTCAAGAGCATTCTCCGTCGCGTATACATTATCTACAATGAGTCTGAGTTTGGAGTTTTCTTCTCCTGCCTGAGCATACCCAAAACATGAAATCCATCATCCTTCTTACCAAAACAGAGCTGTGAATCACAATCAAGACTTTATCCTTATCGGTGCATGGCGCTGCTGTCTGTAAGACTTTGAAATCTTTCAAACTCACCAACCGGCCATCTGCACTTTGAGCTGAACACAGCTTGCAGCTTAAAAATACGATAGATGCTGTTAGCATAATGACCGCAGTGGATAAATTCATTGTAGAAATTATGTTTACTAGACTATCAGCCCCACAACCTATTGTAATTTGTTAGAAATTTGTTTGCCGTTACGATATGATGCAACGTGATATCGTTGTGAGGAATGCAACGATGAGCGAACTGACAAACATTAATTGAAAATGTTCATGCATCTTTTGTTGTTCATGATGCTCTTAAGTTATATCAGCGATTGTCGTTGTAGATTGCATGTGCTAAATTTTTTTTCAAAATGTTGGGAGACTCGAACTTGATAAATCTGGGAATTCTCAAAGTTTTTTCCGGACAACTTCCAAACATAATGAACAGAAGATACCTGGTTGTTGCTTTATTGGCAGGCTCTTTATCTCTCACATCTTATTTGCTTGTATTACATTGAGAAAACTGCCTTTGATTCATCGATCTCATACCTCCATCCAGTACCCTTGACGGTGTAGTGTGACTGCATCAAAGTACAAGTCAGTGGTTTGGAGTTGTCATCTCTTTATGAAATATATTTTATGGATTGGGCTATGGAGTTATCTTCATTAGTAAAGCCAGCAGTGTACATAAAATTTAAATTCAAACTAGAGTTGTATGTATGAGTATGAAATAAAGTGTATCAGTCTGTTGGTGTCAGGCAGGAAGTTCACGTTAGATGCTGTACGATTTGTGTCGAGAGCCCATGGACTCTTCTATCTCACAACTCTCCTCGGGCTCCAGTTTTTCTTCCTTTTTACGACTGAGCATAGCCTTGATCTCTCTACGAAACTGTGCGCTGCATATTAGATTGATGTAGAGGCTGATGGGAAGGTTGAGGACCCGAAACATGAGTGCCGTTTTGATGAGACCCCTGGCGCCCTTCAGTTCATGATATCCGCCATCGCTGGCGTCGATTATGAGTAGCAGCATGACACTAGTGAGGTAGTAGACTATAAACCAAACTGTCGTCAGCATTGACTGTATGCTGCTGTCACTAAACTCTGTCAGCTCACCGGGAGTTGCCTCCTCTTGCTCCTCCTCCTCTGATTCCACTTCTAGTCCTCTTGGCTTGTAGCGGTTCAGTGCGATGATCATCATGATGATGCTACCCAGCAGCGGCAAGGCTATGACACACGAGGGTACAAGTTTAGTTTGTAGTAGTAGAATTGATCTGTACTGTTCAGTGCACTCTTTGTCGGGAGCTGTTATTGCGCAAATGCTAGCGCGGTAGAACTCTGTCTCCACCAGACCAGGTATTGCTGGCACGCAGCCTAGCACCACCAGAAAGAGCAGGCACAACCTCAGTTTAGTCTGACTGCACCAGCTCTGATACCTTTTAGGAACGTAAATCTGCATCAATACCATAGACATCAGGATGATGTAGGACCAGTTTGTTATGGTCATCGATGCCGTGGCCATGAAATTGAGAACTATGCTGTCATACTGCCTTTGTATGGAGTAGACTAGTAGACAGATGAGGTGTACGATGTTAGAGATAGTCATGATGGTAAGGACGCCTGTATTCGACTCTCCGACACGTCTGCAGAGTATCCAGAGCAGGAAGACTGCATTGATGAGGAGTGATAGCAAGCTGAATGCGAGCAACGTCAGTACAGCAACGTCGTAACTCGTGGCAGGTAGATCTGCCGCTGCTCTCGGTCTAGTCCTCGCCTGACCCGACAAGATGTCTGCCAGGCCGTAAGTCTGCGACAGGCGGCGAGTGCCGGCCGGCGTAAACATATGATTCTCATCGTCATACCAGACATATAGAATCTGTCATAACAGAAAAACTACAATGTATGACAACAGAGTGGGTGTGTCATTGACACAGTTATGATGTCATAGCTGTATGTTAATAACCTTTACTAGTCTAAACTCTTACTGCATAGCTTCTGAACTGATTTACTCTCTCCATACAGCTGCCACTTCCAATCAAAGAAGATAGGGAGACATGAACATATGCATGTCTCTCAAACACATCTTGTAAATAGTGGAATTCATTCTTAGCCTTAGAAAAGTTTAGTTCACTACAATCACATGATGGAAGCTACTTCATCATTGCACCTTTGTTACTTACCTTTGATACTTACTGCTACTGCTTCTACTCACTACTTACTGCTTGTCATTTACTATTTAATATCGCTCATTTGCAACACATTATTGACTATTTATTAGTGACTACTCACTAGCTACTATTTCCCATTAGTTATTTACTGTATACTATCCGCTACTTTTTGTTACTTACTTTTTGCTACTTACCTTTTGCTATTTGCTACTCACTATTTACCAGTTGCTTACTACTTCATAGTACGATGAGGCAATGCATGATACTATTTTGCAATATATATTTTACTGACTCTCGCTGAAGCTTGTATAATTACACCTGGCTCATCAGTGTGACATTAGGAGATCCTGTAGTAGCGCTCTTACCGTGAATAGATTCTGTCTCCAGTCGTACCGAATGTCTATCAGATTTTCGTCAGCTGCCATCTGCTACTTCCTGTGTCGCTCTCCTTGACTCACGCTTACTAGACAAGGTCCTATCGTGCCTCACACCCGCCGTGGAGTGTACATCTGTTGTGGTGTAATCTACAGACGTGTGCACTATCTCCCGGCAGCAGGCAGACGTCATTTATCTCGCGTTTACGATCGTGGATGCTACAGCTAACAGTAGTAAAGATGCGCTACACTTACTGCCCCAGTTGAACATGTAGAAGCAGTAAAACATTTACTGTGATCATGCTGCCGGAGTTGATTGTACCGTCTGCAATATTACCTCGTTTCTGGGAAATCGGCAGCACTATTTATTGCTCAATCGTATTATCACTAGTGTATCGGCAGGGGAGGTAAGTCCAGGTGCAATAGCTCATACGATACGATCGGATACTCGGCCTGTGCTGAGGATCAAACGGAGATTGTGTTGGCTTCATCCTCACCCTTAATGAGTCTCACATGTAGACTGGTATCACTCCATGAATGGCCAGGGCTCAATTACTGCATCCTAGATTCAAATGCCACGTACCATGTCTGTATCAGGCCTACGTATATACAGAGTGTGTACCTATAGAGGAGGGTCTATGCGATCAATCTCTCGCTCGCCAACAGCCCCTGAGTTGTTGCTGTTGATAGGTTAGGATCAGTAGCTAAATCCACTTTGTGCTGCGTTTCATATTGCTGTCGATAGATTAGAATTCCCTGCCAGCTCTATCGGGATCCATCCAAACTGCTGCTCAGCCGTACACACTAATACTTGTGTAATACGCATTCACAGCAGCAGGCTTTCCAAGAGAGGACAACTCCCAATTTTGAACAGGGGTCAAATGTAGCTGAAAACTAGTCTATTCCGTTCAGAATATTTCATCGCTTTATAAAGAGTTGTCTTCTCTTTGATTCCCATGTGATCGCCATGACCGTTGCTTACTACTATGTTTCTCTGATATTTTCCTTTTGACTTCAATGTATTCAATTTTAGTCAGGTGGGAATAACTCTTACATCAGTGTACTTGTAATTCAGGAAAAATATGTTTTTACAATGGTGCGTACTTGGAAACAGTAGAATTTTAGCCAGCATATTTGTCATAATGTTTTATTCTAACCCGGTGTATAAGTTCCTCTCAATGATATTGAGTGTCACATATCATTGGTATAGTTATGAGGCTGTCATTGATTCAAATCGACATGATTACCTAGCAGGTGTGTTTTGCCTAGCTTGTATTGCCATGTATAGAAGGTATCGGCTCCTTGTAGAATTCATCCTTCTCTCTGTAGACGAGGTTTGTATTGAAGTTGATCTAAAACTTACTGCTCTCTCTCGCACCGGACTCTTTCATATTGTAGCAGGAACATAGCTGGAGTATCAGCACCTTTACGGCGTACTTAAACTCATCATTGCAAAGTTGGAGTTTTCCCACCTTGGTTTATTATATTGAGATGGAGAGAGGATGAGAGAGAGGATGAAAAGGAGGAGAGAGGGGACAAGGGTGGGGAGAGGAGAGAGAGGGGAAGAGGGTGGGGAGGGAAGAAGATGGAGAGAGGAAGAGGATGAGTAGGGAGGAACATAGGGAGAGGGGGGAAGAGGAGGATGGGCAGAGGAAGGGACAAAGAGGAGGGATGGGAAGAGAAGGGAGGGACGGAGAGGATGGATGGAGAGAGGAGGGATGAAGAGGGAGGGACAGAGAGGAGGGATGGAGATAGGAGGGACGGAGAGAGGAGGAAGGGGGAGAGAGAGAAGGGGAGGAGAGAGGGGAGGGAGGGAAAGAGAGGAGGGAGAAACAGAGAGAAGGGAGAGACAGATAGGAGGAGAGAGA
>ERZ1740065.2715-NODE-2715-length-11050-cov-8.703411_pt1 | contig 11050 bp, 10 predicted proteins | sample MGYA00581738_ERZ1740065 | MGnify/ENA primary metagenome ERZ1740065 (study PRJEB43018, sample SAMN04849749) | marine metagenome | isolation source: floating plastic debris | place: Pacific Ocean | collected 2008-09-01 | study: EMG produced TPA metagenomics...
ATATCCCCTGGCTCTATGGCCCAGTAGTGTCAGAGGCCACCGAGGCAGTCTATGCTTTAGAACATCTGTGCCAGGTAATGGATCACCGCGATCGAGTACTGGCCGCTGCCCGATGCAAAGATATCGATGTTTACAACCAGAAACATCCAGCTAAACCCATGCCACGTTTGCTCGCCGTGTTTGATGAGCTGGCAGATTGCATGTGTGTACTACCTGCCAAAGCCTCAAAGGAGGAATCGGAAATACCCACCAGCAAGCGGTTAGAAACAGCCATGGTACGGATTGCCCAGAAATCCCGCTCCACCGGCATCCACCTCATCGTGGCTACCCAAAGACCTGAAGCGTCCAGTCCTCACCCCACTGATTCGGTCTAACCTACCAGGACGGATCGCATTGCGGACAAAAACAGACGCAGACAGTCGCATGATTTTCGGCAATGACGACGGATCAGCCGTAAACCTTCTGGGAAAGGGGGATTGCTTTCTCGCAACAACGGAAACAGAGCGGTTGCAAGCATTACATGTAAACCAGACGCTGATCGATCGGTTTTCTGACAAATATGTAGATTCCGTGGAGCCAGCTAGGCCCTGGGGGTTGGCAGCTGTACATCAAAAGGGAGCCTCTGAAAAGGCTGACGATCCATTGTCAGCAATTGTCAATTACCTAGCTGAGCAAGGTGGACAAGCCACACAGCGAGAAATCCAGCGTAATGCACTAGCCCAACGGTTTAATGCTGAAGAGGTTGGAAAACTAGTACTACAACTTGAAAACCAGAGGAAAGTTGAATTGTCCAGAGAGGGTAAGAGTACCTTGATCACCCTGCCAGACCTGGACAATGACAATGGACTGACTATAGATGAATAGTTTAGACAAATACCTATGCTTGAGGATAAGGTATACAGCCAGCTTTTTCTATTGTTTGGCACTCACTTGGTACTGATTGCGCTCAATAGAGCAATTTTCAAGAAACGCTTGTACTACAAGATTCATAGCCTTCTCATAGGATTAATAAAACCTTTGCTCTACAGCCTTTTCAGCTATTACCTCCATTAGATGAAAACAGCTTTATATTTATCAATATTTTGCAAAATATGATTTTTAATCCATTTTTGTTGATTTTTGAAAATTTTCAAGGTCAAAGCTCTATGATTAGAGCAAATTGACTGGCTTTTCTCTTTCATGCTTCTTATGGGTTGGTTTAGCCTGCTATCCTTTTGGCAAGAGAGAGGAAAACTATCCTAAGAGCTTAAGCATCTTACTATCAGTAGCGTAATAAGAGGAGATTTGCTTGTGAATCCAAGTATCTTTGTAGATTTGATTGGAAACAACAGTAAGCTGATCTTGACCCAAGATAGTGATGCAACTATTTTGAGCCTAAAAAAGCGTACTTCTGACATTGAGCTGGTTGATGGTGAAGGCAACAGTGACAATGTATTTTATGGTGAAATAAGTCGTGCAGCGCTTGCAAAGTTAAGAGCATTTGACGATTTAACAGTGATTTATAGAGATGTGACTCCCGACGAGGATACACCCGCTGGGTAAAGTTTTGGCTACTTGTTATTCTTTGTGGAGAAGCTAGATAAACATGAGTTGGCTAAAGTTGAACAATGATGCACTTTTCCTGATGAAAGGTGGAGATAGTACTTACATAGATAAGGTTGAAATTAAGCCAGCCATTATTGATGGAAAAGACGTTGAAGTAATTAAATATTTTCCAGGTGTTTGGTTCAAGTCAGTCCAATGGCCACGAACAATCGTTGTTAACACTGATAAGTCTGGGGAAGGCACTGAATCATTCTCTAATTTATCAATACTAAGAATGTTAGCCATTCCCATTGATAAACGTTTCTATAAGGAACTAAGCAAGGCGAAAAAAATCCCAGACTTGATTGAAAAGTTCAATGAACTAAATGGTGACTATTCAGATAACTTTAAAGTGTTTCAGTATAGCTACATGAGCGATGCTGGAGAAAAAAGAACTAAAGACTATCAAGTTCAAATCATTAGATTCTCTTACTCGGAAGAAGCAAGCAAAAGGAGAGATTTAGCTTTCCCAACGAACCTTTTTCCACCGGAAGAAGATATTGATATTACATTTGAAAATCCTGCATTTGCAGATGATATTTTTCTACCTGTTTTAAATTCGGCTGCGTTAACAGTTCGACCTTCTCTACGCCCCCGACGATTTAACCCAGAAAGTGAAAATCGTAAAATTGGAGTGACCTTAAATATCGTCAATCAACCGTCACCTAGCTTGGTGAGATCAGCAACAACATTAGAGACACTTGAAAAATCAATTGTCCCTAAAATTTATAGGCCTCTGAGTACAGCTACTGTACCGACATTAGGAGATGTAGTTCAGCATCTTCTTGATACATGGGGTATTGCAGTCAATGCTCCACCTGATTGGAGTGGAAACCCAACGAATATACTCGTACCAAATCCTATTACATTTCCAGAAGTTATGGACGAGATTGGAAGTCAGTTTAATGCTGCTTGGGATTGGTTTGGGCCAGAGATCGTACGATTAATGCCTTTGGGAAGTTAAAGGGAAACAAAAATCTGTCTTTTAAAGCGATGTATCAATATAGTGTCAAGATCAAAAAAAATCCTGGAGTTGTTGAAAAAACCTATATTTGGGGTGGTCAATCGATTGCATTTAACCTAAAGTCATCTTTATTTCTAGTTATTCGGGTTCCAGAGCAAGGAGAAGATATTCAAATCAAAACTGAAAGTAAAGACATTAGTACTCCAAGAGACATTGGTACTCTAAAGGCTGGAGAGTTATTCACAATTCCTCTCAATGAGATTAAAGGAGTTTATGCAACTTGTAGTCAAGACATAAGGGTTGATTGCTCAATTGAATTTATGTCCAGTGACATGCTCGTACCTTCTCTGGAATGATAGACAGCTTTAAGAAAGAGAGTCCGCAATATTTGTTCCAAATACTCAAGAAATAACACATTTATCTTTTTAGAGGCAGTGATGGCAAAAGTATACTCGCTACAGGTTAGACCTTTACGTTCATCTGAGCTAGCTTTTCACATACCTGGCATCTTATTCAGGCGTAGCGATACGGCCTACTTAGGGAAATCTGTCAATGTACCTATGGTAAATATTGATGGTACAAGTTTTGACTTACGAGTAGGTATATTAAAGTTGCTTTCTAATACTGATACTACTACAGGGAAGATACTATCTGATTCAGCAGAGATTGATACAAGGCTAGCTGATGGTTCATTGTTTGAAATTTATAATGAGACAGCTAAGGCTAGCCTAGATCAGATGATTTTGCAGAGACAAAATGCTTTTTTAGAACGTTATAAGCACAACTCCAAGAGATTAGAAGCAATAAACCAATTATTCCCATCAGGAGAAAACGCCTTAGATAGTAGAACTCCTGGCAGTAAGTTATGGCACATAGATAATGTTAGAACTGCTTCTCAGGATCGTCATGATGATCTAAATACTGCTTATTCGTCAGCTCAGGAAGATAAAATTGATCGTAATAAAGTTGTTAGGAAACAACTTACAGAAACTGATAACACCAATAATTACTCAGATAAGAACATAGTTAAAGCAACTACGACAATTAATCCTGTAACGTTAGTAACGCCTCCACATACAACTGAAGTACAAGATAAAGATGGAAATATCAAGGAAAAACTAGTAGTTCGGGAAAACGTCAAATCTGAACAAAGGAAAGCTGACTTAGCTCCTATAGGCAATGATTTTAAAAACCAGGTGATAACCACAACTTATCCTGAGGGGCAAGGAACAAAGCTTGATCAGTCTAGTTATAATCATTATTCTGAGTTTTTACATCCGACACTCACTAACTCGATTCGAAATAGTCGCGCCCAAGTTGAGTTAATGCAACAGGAGTTGGCTGATTTGCTTTATTCGTTTCGCGTTGATGATTTGACAAATATATGGAATAACGAATTAGGTGGCCTGGATCAAGAAGTTAGAAAGTATCAAATAGCTCTTATTAGAACTTTTTTATTACCTCCTTTCAGCGGTGTTATTACTGCTGTTTATAAAGATGTTGGCGAAAGTGTTGAAGCAGGTGAACCCATATTGAGAATTGAAGATGACGAGGATCTACTCTTTGTAGGACTCATTAACCATCGTGGATCCCTGAAAATTGGAGATAAGGCGACTATCCAAACTAATGACTTATTTGAGACTGGAAAATCATTTGAGAATCCTATTGAGGTTAAAGTAGTTTCAATACGAGGTCATAACTCAGATAATGATGTGTGGGATGTAATTCTCCAAGGTAAAAATCCTCTTGATGAGACTGGAAAGAGAATTTTACCCCTGAACTATCATTTTGATAAAGATAACGTCATAATTGAATTTCTTAGTAGTTAGTGTTTTACATATAAGACTACCTATGCCTGCACCAGCAGCTCCTGATCAACCTATTTTATATAGCGATGCTTCGACACCAGTGGAAGCATCGCGAGGTTCAGACTATTTAAGGCTTACTTGGCCAACTGTGACTGACGCTGACTCTTATGACATTAGATTCTTTAACACTGTAGCTGGTTCCACCGAGATTCGATCTAATGTGAGCCCTGGACGTTCATTTACGGAACTCTCTGAAAATACTCTCTACCAGGTTTCAATTCGGGCAGTTAATGATGAAGGTGCGTCTAGTTTTTCTGCGGCTCTAGGGATATTAACACGTCCTCCAAGACCAAACGCACCTAAATTGTTGGATCTGAGTAATTTGCCATCAGGTGTCGTTTCTCCTCGTGGTTCGGATGCTCTTTTTCTAGCCTTTGATGCAGTTGGCAATCAATACAAGTATGACTTTCGGCTTAATTCAAGTGATATTCGCTTAGAGCCTGGGGCTAAGATTGACGACTTGCAGCCAAACACTAAATATGAGATCGAGGTGCGCGCTAGAGACGCGTCAACGGAGAATGCATCATTGTGGTCCCCAAGCTTTTCTACAATTACACGTCCTGCTACCCCAGCTTCACTTATTACCCCATTTTTTTCACGTGTTATTCAATGGGATATTACCGGTGCAGATGGTGATTTTATTGATATAAAACAGGTCAAAAATTCAATTGAATCAATACTAGTATCTGAGGGACCACTTAAAGGTTCTTTTGAGATTCAAAATAATGAACCAAATACTGAGTTGAAGTTTTCTATACGTTTTGTAACTCCAAGTGATTTAGTGCCAGAAGGCCTCAATAGGTCTTTTTGGAGTCCTGAAGTAGTTGTAGTTATTAAGTCATCTTATCCATTAGTTTTATATGATACGACTGAAGCAGCAAAATATAATTCACTGGGAGCGCAGGTTAGAGGGAACTATTCTCAACGCCCCCCTCTTCGTTGAGCTAATTTATCGGCAGATTTATTCACTTACTTGTAATTCCTGATTCACTGACAGTCTATACAGAACCAGACAAGGCTTATCTTTTCACCAAGTTAATCAAAAATGCAGCAATCAGAAAATCGCCCTGAAAGGCTCAGGTTGAATATCTTTAACCCATCATTCAGTATTGAGCAAGGTTCAATGAGTGTTCAGCCACCTAGCGTCAATACCCCTAATTTAACTATTAACCTGGATCAGAATATTAATGATACAAGTGTAACAGCAAACTTTAATGTCCCTGGAAATCAAAATTTTAAAGATGAGTCTAACAAAAAAAAGACGACTAATAATTTTATAAAGCCTTTAAATTCTGCCAACAATAAGTATAACAAGTTTGAAAATAGGAATGAAAGAAATATATTTTTTATAGAGAACAATCAAACAATAGCTAAATTTGATTCAAATGATAATTTGATCGTAAATCTAGGTGAAAAACAATCATCAACCGAAAAAAATAACTTATTAAACAATAACCCAATTAAAAATGAGATTTCTAACAGTAATCAGGATGCTCGGCCTGAACGTAGAGTAGATACTGCTCAAGAAAAAACTAATGAGAATAAAGAATCTGAAAATAATGACTTACCACTAGCTGCTGCTGCTAAGTTATTGAAAGATGGTTATCAGAGACAGAAAGCTGAGATTGATCTCGGAAAGGCCTTTATTGAAGGAGATCTTTTTTCAATCATCAAACAGAGTATCACAGTTTTTACATCGTCACGTTCTGGGTTAAATAATATATACGAATTGTCAAATAAAACTCAAAGAACTCTAGACGAAGATTTAGAGAAAAAAGTAATAGATTCAGCGCTAGGCTATGTCAGTTTAGGTTTGGAATTAGGAACAATAATAAAATATGGGTCAAAAGCTTTGGGTCCAATAGGATGGGGATTAGCTGTTTATGATGGTGTAAACACAGTTAAGGACAGCATAGTAGCTTTCGGGATCGGATATGATAATCATCTGGAGTTTTGGTATAACAATCCTGCCTCTTACTCAGGGGCTTACAACTCATTGACCCTTGAAAGGACCCCTGGGGATGAACCTCTTGGGCCACCTACAGCTAGGGAAAGTAAAGGGCCCAATAGAGACTATGATCTGGGTCTCAACAATGATCAAGGAGCGTCAAGTCGATTCGATCTAGATCTCGGAATTGGTGAGGAACGCCCGGATGGATTTAATTTAGGACTTGATTTGGATTTGCCTGACACTGGTTCATCGGATTATTCGCCTGGTCTTATGGAAGGTATTGAGCAAACTATTTATGAGCAAAGCTCAGATACCCCATCTCAACAAGATAGTAGCCAAACAGGACAAAGAGAGAACGATCAACAATCTACCTCCTCAAGTACTAACGATACCCAAGTTGGTGAAACTAGCAATAACTCAAGTAATAACAGTAATAACTCAAATAACAGTTCTGATAGTAATGAAACTTCAGATAAAGGGGATACCTCTGAAGGTGATGATGGATTCTGTTTTATCACCACAGCAATTTGTATTTCAACGGGGCTAGGAGATGATTGTGAAATTCTTCAGATTCTTCGAAATTATCGAGACAACTATCTAGCCAATCTTCCAACTGGACCACAAGAAATCCAACTTTATTATGAAATAGCTCCTCAGATTGTCAAACATATTAATCATCTTCCTTCACGTCTATTGATCTGGAGAAATGCCCTTGATAATTACATCCTGCCAGCAGTAAATGCTATTCAGAATAACCAGTTAGAGACAGCTTACTTCATATACGTTTCTATGATTAACCATATGCACTCCATTCTTGAAAAGTCAAATTTAAGTGAGAATTAATTTCAATGACTTCTGAAAACATTAATCTAACTGAGCAACTATCACCACAGTTTGAAGGGTTTTTCCTCAAAACATCTATTTGTAAAAATTCTCAAGAACTCGAAGAAAGATTAGATCATCACTTCAGTTTAGAGCTGGAAGTGCAACCAATTGATAGTCAATCTACTAGCTTTGACGTGGGTAATCAAAATCTAAACTTAACCGCGCATGAAGCATGGAAACTCACCTACCAAATACGTGAACTCCAAGATATTGCATATGTAGAGCCACTCTTTGCTATATCAATCGATGGCAGGCCAGACTGGACTGAGGAGATTGTGCTTCCTGATGAAGAACAGGGTGTTGAAACCTTTATTCAAAGAATTGCTTCAGGCTCAGGCTCTACTGAGGACTTGCCAGAAAGTGATGACTTTGAATGGGCCTTGACAGAAATGAAAGTGTTCGAAGCCTGGGAACGCTTTTTTCCTGATTGGGAAACGACACCTCCCGGACAAGGAATCATCATTGGCCACCCAGATACAGGATATCGTCTTCACCCCGAGATTGAAGACAATTTACTATTAGATAAAGGATATGACTTTATTGACCAAGATCTTGATCCATTGGATACACTCGAAAAACCTCTTGGCGTTTTAATCCCAAACCCTGGTCACGGTACAGCTGCTGCTAGCGTTATTGTTAGTCCCAAGGGGGGAGCTAGCGAACCTTATATCACTGGTGTAGCTCCAGGGGCTACTCTTATCCCTTACCGCACCAGTTCTTCTGTGGTTCTTTTTCGGCAAAGTGTGAAGAATTTAGCTCAATCCATTGAGCGTGCCGTCCAAGATGGAGCCGATATCATCTCTGCGAGCATGGGAGCGGTCAAGCCATCCAGAAGACTCAAAGAAGCTGTATTACAAGCCCAAGCCCAAGGAGTGATCGTACTGGGGGCAGCGGGAAATATTGTTCCTTGGGTCGTTCCCCCTGCTTCCATTGACGAAGTAATTGCCGTTGCTGGGAGTAATGCAAAACGTGAGATTTGGACGGGATCATCATTTGGAAAACAGGTTGATGTCACTGCCCCTGGTGAATCTGTCTGGATGGCAAGGGCAACTAAGGATGATGATGGACAAGTTAGCTTTGGTGTCGTTCGAGGAAGTGGCACAACGTTTGCCGTTGCTTTAACTGCAGGTGTGGCCGCACTATGGCTGGCCCATCATGGTGGCAGAAAAGCCATAGCACAACAGTTAGGTGGTGATGACTATCTGGGTCAAATTCCTGTCTTGTTCAAACAAATATTAAAGAAAAACTGTACTTCCGTACCAACTTGGGATCCAACAAAATATGGGCAAGGACTTGTGAATGCTGAAGATACCATTGCAGCGAATATAGAAGACTATGTTGATAGTGTTTCTATGTCTGATCATTCAATATCAGAATTCAATGTAGGCGCAGAAGATATCCTTAATGAATTTCAAGTCCTATTTGAGCAAGCATTGCCTCAGGTTTCGCCAGATATAAGTGTTTCAAGTGAGGAAGGGCTAACTGATAAGCTAACTCTTCAATTATCTAATCTTCTCAATACTTCTCCAAAGAACCTACCTGAAAAACTTTTAGACGTTGGAGAAGAGCTATTGTTTAACTTTGCTGTTAATCCTGATTCCTATAAAGCTTTTAGAAGAAGCCTATCTGAAAGTACGTTCTCCTCTAACAGGGATGAACAATCTTTGCTTACTAAAGATAACTTCGATGATATTCGCGCCTTATTAGTTTCTAAGGGCTTATCAAGTAAATTGAGGGCACAAATATCTAGAAGATAGCTATGGCTAATTCTCTGGTAATCTCTTCCTTGGATTACAGAAAAGTCCATAGCTATCTTCCTCAAGAACTAGATGCTGATTCATCGATGCTCAGCAAGTCACCCAAGGTTGTCACCCGATAATCAGGATACTTATCTAGAAGTCTGCTAAGAAAATGCTTTAAGACTTTTGCTGTATTGGCAGATCTCGGTATCCCTCTCCGTTCTGGTCCACCGTGTAGCACCAATATTGAACCAGGAAAAATATGCTGGGCAAGATACCAGGCCGTAAACCGAGGATTGCTCAAGACTGGTGCTGTATCAAAGGGCAGCATGGAAGCTAACGCAAAGTGTGACTCATAATTTTTCTGCTGAGCCATCTCTGCTAAGGTTTCTATCATTGTCTGATTGTATAACCCCCAACCTGGTCTATACAGGCGCAGTTGCTGACTTGAATACTCCGATATTTTATGGTGTGCTGAATTAATTTGGAGATTAAAAATCGCAGGATGCTCCTGATAATGACGATCATCTGCCACGCCATGATTAGCAATTTCGTGCCCTTCAGAAATCATCCGCTGAATGATGGTTGAGTCTTTGTCTAAATGGCTAGAGATAATAAAAAAAGTTGCCCTGACATGCTGATTCGAATCGACTAACTGTTGATTATGAGTTGCGATCGTATCCAAAATTAATTGAGTAGATTGGTCATCAGGATCATTTGGCTTAGGAACATCATCAATCGTAAGAGCAATAACGTTCTCGTTTGTATTGTGGTGAAAGATTGCTCGATCAAAGCGTTTATCAAGCTGCTTAACCAAAAACTGTGTCAAAGTAGCCATACTTATGTGTAAATCTTTGGAGATTTATTAACTACCTAAGAGTATTTAATGAGGATATGCATACTCGTCGCGGTTCTCCCGCTCTTGAGACTTTACCCGCACATTCAAAATAAAGCACATTCTTCCTGGTCTAGTCTGGTGGGTTCAATACCTGCTCAGCAGTCAGAGCGAAATCCTGAAATATAGAGGAAACGATGCGATCACTACCGTTAAAAACGGATTCCTGATACGAACCATCCTTTAAAGTCAGCACTATTACGACTTGCTGCTCCGGGTCAATCAGCCAGTATTCTGGAATCTCCCGCGCCTCATACTGATCACGTTTTTCCTCATAGTCGCGATCTCGATTGACCTTCCCTGGACTAACCACCTCCACAACCAACATAGGCGGAGGCATATCCAACCGAATCGTCAACCGCTTTTGAGTCAGCTCAATATGCTCGGGTCGCAAAATGACCAAATCAGGAAAACGATTACGAGCTTGCTTTGGCTTAAGGACAGGCACCTCCAGCTCACAACTATAACGATGGGTCAGCCGAGGCTTAATCAGACCTGCATTAATGAAATAGAGTTGAAGCGCAAACGAAATCCATGCATTCAGTTCAGATTCCGTTGGCATTTCAACCAGCACTCCATCAATCCACTCATAACGGCTCTCCGTCCCATCGTCATAGGTCAGATAGTCTTCAAAAGTCATCCTAGATTTGGCTTCAGTAGGCATAGGACTTACCTCCAGGACTGAGCCCTGATTCAATTTGAATCGTAGCCATCCGCTGACTGTCGAGCATCGCATAGGTACATCTATTCTATAGCCGCCATCATATGACAGCCGCCATCAAACGGCAGCAATGATGACCCCTACTACACATGAGTAGGAGCCATCATCACCTAAAAACTAACCAAGACCTGTAAAGTTAATCGGGGCGATTTTGACCCAAAATAGGTACGATTTGGGTATGATAGCTTTTCATTGTCTCATATAGGCTTTTCACACCAAGGGTTATAGCTCTATCGAATATGGCCTTGGGGGAGTAGGGGTCGTGGGTTCAAATCCCGCCGCTCCGATTAATGGAGAACCCTGTCGTATGGTCTTTCTGACTGTTGACAGGGTTTTTTAATGGCCTAAAATTTCATAAAAAATATATCTCCATTCATACCGTGAATGATTGGTTTGGGGTGATGCTTGTGATCATCAGAGTTTGTGTAGTTATTGTTGCTTGA
>ERZ1740065.2716-NODE-2716-length-11049-cov-11.503275_pt1 | contig 11049 bp, 9 predicted proteins | sample MGYA00581738_ERZ1740065 | MGnify/ENA primary metagenome ERZ1740065 (study PRJEB43018, sample SAMN04849749) | marine metagenome | isolation source: floating plastic debris | place: Pacific Ocean | collected 2008-09-01 | study: EMG produced TPA metagenomics...
CCTTCCCCCCTCCCTCTCCTCCCCCTCTCTCCCTCCTCCCCCCCCTCCTCTCTCCCTCTCTCTCTCCTCCCCCTCTCTCCCTCCCTCTCTCTCTCTCCTCCTTTCCTCTCCATCCCTCTCTTGCCCTCCCTCTCTTGCCCTCCCTTCCTTGCCTTTCCTCCCTTGCCCTCCCTTTCTTTCCACTCCCTCTCTCCCCTCCATCCCCTCTCTCCCCTCCGTCCTTCCCTCCATTCCTCCCTCCCTCTCTCCCCTCCCTCTCTCCCCTCCTTCTCCACCCTCTCTCTGTATCTTTACGTGTCAAAAGTATTGATTGGAAGCCCAGACAGTCTGAGTATCTCCTGTTTATTGGTTTTCGTGTATCATTTATCACGATGTGTCGGCAAAGTTGCACTGCAGCCATACAAAGTCTGCCAATCAGGAGAAATCAGCCTCATGAGTTGCAGTCTTGCAATGACGGTGTGATAGTGAGATTGATACCAGACCTAGTATGGGTAGGTGCTGCCAGTGCTGGACCACCCAGCAATCACCTGTCTCTCTGTGTCTATATACAGATGTATGTGCTGCATTTGGTGGATGGTGTAAATCGACTGTCAGAGGATGACATCTGCTGCCAACTGAGGAGGATTCAGGAGATGTCACAACGTCACAGTGGACCTGATGACGTAGAAATTGGTATCCTCACCACACTGCCCCGGGACCAGTGGGCTGCTGCTCGGCAGCGAATGCTAGATGGTCGTGCATCTCCCCTCTCCAAGACGTCACACTGCCAGTCAGCCAGCCTCTGTCTCATACCTGACCATCTCTCGTCTCATAGATGAAGTCAACACTGAGAGTCTGAACATGATTGAGACGAGTATCTTCATACTCTGCCTTGATGAAGCTGTCGCAAGTAACGGACGAAGAGACGAGAACTCCATAGCTCTGCAGATGCTACACGGGCAGGGCACTGACCTGAACAGCTGTAACAGATGGTATGACAAGACCATGCAGGTGGGTGACACTCCTGGCCGGCAGGTATAGATATTATACAGAGAGCTGACATCGCTGGTTGTATTATAGTTTGTAGTCGGAGAGGATGGAGCCTGCGGCCTCAACTATGAGCACTCACCGTCAGAGGGTATAGCTGTCGTACAGCTCATAGAACACGTACTCCGATACATGTAAGTAGTATCTCATCATCAGCAATTCAGCAGTGGTGATAGCATCTGTCTTGTTGTAGGGACGAATTGAAACAACGGAAACTGGTTCGAATGAATTCCAACGCAGATCTTCCCCGCCCGACTAAACTCTATTGGAACATAAACACCGAGCTCATAGAATGCACAGATCTCGCCAGGTTTTACCTCGATAGGCGAGTCAGCTCAGCCACTCGTATAATGCTCTCTCTCTACGCTATCATTACTGTTATTTTATCCATCTAGGTTGATTGGTAACTTTAACATATTCCTGTTAAAATTCGATGACTTTGGCAAGGAGTACCCCAAATCCCAGAACATGAGTCCTGACTGCTTCATACAGCTGGCCCTACAACTGACCTACTACAGGTACAGCACACTACGGACTTTGCTACTAACTTGTCCTTGGAAATCTCAAGAAGTTATCTCCTCCTTGACCAGGTTGCACGGTTGCATTGTATCAACATATGAGAGTGCATCAGTGAGGAGGTTCAGACTCGGGCGGGTGGACAACATCAGAGCAGCCTCGACAGAGGCGCTGGATTGGTGTCAGGCTATGAGTGACAGCAACTTGACAGCTGCTGAGAAGCTCCACCTACTACGGGTGGCACTAACCTCGCAAACGGAGTACATGGTTCAGGTGTGTACCTTGTGTGGCGCGCAATGATGTCAGCTACAGAAGTAGCTAACTGCTATGATGTAATTGCAGACGATACTAGGATATGGTATTGACAACCATATGCTTGGACTACAGAGAATGGCTGAAGACATTGGGATGACAACTCCTAATCTGTTCAAACATGATACATGGAGTTTATGCAACAATTTCAAACTCTCCACCAGCCAGGTGCAACATAACCTCTAATGAAGTTTATATATCACTGAACGCTTAGATTTTAATAACTTGACTGATCTTCAGGTGAACACAACTCTCAATTCGTTTATGTGCTACGGACCAGTCGTTCCGGACGGCTATGGAGCGTCATACAATCCCCAGCCAAATCATATCATGTTCTGCATATCCGCGTTTAAAGACTGTGTGGAAACTGACGCAGAGCTGTTCGGTACAACACTCAAACAATCTCTGAGGGATATGCATGACTTAGCCACCAAAGTCAAATCTCGGCTTCATTCAATAGGGGAAGACAACTCCTCACCCTCAACAGGTAGTTCACATTGCAACCATTATTACATCGCTGTTTGCTGCTGACCCCACATCACTTGCTTGGTATTACAGGTACTAACAGCTACCAGGTGAATGGTGTTAACTGATTTCGATGATTTTGTCACTATCTGGGGGGAGAGAGGTGGTTATTTTCCGAAGGCAATAATCACAACATGGAGTGGTCCAAAGCACCCCCTATAATTTACATGCAATCAATGTCCGTTACAGGAAGTGGTTTTGTTTACATGTACGTATCACACATCTAATCAAGAGTTTATACGAGACCACCGTTTACCACGACGACTTCTGACGCTGTGTTAGAGCCAGTTTATAATGAGGCAGACAGCTGGCACACCACTTCTGGTTCTGTTTAAATGACAATCAGATTTGTGATTATTCTGTTACAAATATTTGTATTAAATACTCACTGATATCGTTGTACACTCACTGGCTCTGAGCTCCACATGTATGGCAGGCATCAGCAGGTGAATGCTGTGTGTTATATTATGTCACTACCTGATACCCAGTGCTGACTAAGGCTTAGTGTTTGTGCTGCAGGCAGTCTGTGAAGTCTTTGAAGCTCTCTACAGTTGCATATATCCAGACAGTTTGTCTTACAAACTGTCTACAGCGTCTACAAACCACATGTTGGGACACTCTCCATGCCTGAATCTAGTATCAGAGATAGACTGACAACCTGAATTCACGATAGTAATATACATACAACAACAAGCGATGCACCTGTCAGTGACTCAACTATAACATTATCCAATCACGGCACTGGGAAACAACAGCCGAATGCGAAATGGCCGCTGGACAGCATCAAATTACGTGAGAAATGCTGATAAAATAATATAGATCAGATCAGTGTGCGACTGACATCCTCACATTGAGTAAAGTTATACTGCAAGATTCACAGGCATTCAGCTTCCGACTACTCATTCCAATAGGAGACGACTCCCACTACGTAAGTTTAATCAGTTCATCACTGACGGCTGTGGGAGTGAGGATGCCGATATCAGTGAAGAGAAGTGTGATGTACTCAGCAGGAGTGTAATCTATTTTTAGCATGGCTGGCTCGCTTGCGTCTGTTTCACTGGAGGCAGATGGTGTCTGCAAAACAACATACTAGTAGTAAGTGATGAGGGGGCAACTCCCCAATCATGGGTTGGGTGTGAGCGGACAACTCCGCAATCGTGGGTCGGGTGTGAGGGAACAACTCCGCAATCGTGGGTCGGGTGTGAGGGAGTGAGGTGAAAACTCACATGAGTTTGAGGGTACAGCTTCTCCAGGTCAGCCTGGTTGAGAGGATAGCGATTGGAGAACTTGAAGCTTTCCGCTGCCACGTAGAAAGGCTTGTTGTAGACTTTAGCCACCATGGCTATGGACAGAGTGCCGACCTAAGAGACAGAGAGGCTACTTTAGTTAGACGTGACAATCTTCCTGTGGGTCCGATATACAATCTGCTCTCCACATATCAGTACAGTGATGTTGTTTAGTGCCACAAACGAGATTTCCTGACTCTTTTTCCAAAGATCGCAGACACGAAGTGTTTGGGATTAACTGATCAGAAGATTAATTTTATGCCATTAGATTAATCTTGTGGTTAGTTTGAGGGAAAATTTCACTGATAAACCAAGATTAATATGCTGCAAAGATCTCTGAACAAGTATGATAGCACATTTATCTAAGCAAACTTAACACCAGAGCAGTTGAATGCCACTAATGACCCACCAAAGACGTTACAGTAATGTCAACATCAGCTGTTGCAGCTGGTAGCAATGATACTGTCGTGAATTCTATAGCTCAGAAACTAGTTCTTGGTGGCAGGATAAAAATTAAAGATTAAAAATGTTAATCGGAAGATTAATCAAGATTAATCATTTTGAAGAAATGCAGCACTACCAACAACTGATAGAGACGCTCCAACTACTGGTTTCTCTCGGCGGTTTTCAGTTATAATTTACGGAAATTTAACTACTTAAGAAAATTGAGTACAATAATAATAATAATAATAATAATAATACAATGTAAATAAAGGCAATAGCACAAATTGAAAAAAATCATAATGTTATATCAAGGTCTGACGTTGATGCATTGTATTTAAAGATGTCCAACAAAAACGAGAGGCTAGTTCAGTTTCATCTGACCTAGACAGCACCTGCATGTGAACTCGCTCCACTTAACCTCACTACCTGCACACACCTGCAGTGCTCACTCATTACAGGTATCAGTGAGAGACAGGAGCAATGTGTACCTTGTTTATGATGCCGCCACTAGCCAGCACGCCCTCAGCTCCGACGAGTACGAGGTCCACTTGCTCCATGTGATAGCCCACGGCTGCGTCCATTATACACTGACACCGTATACCCTTGGATAGCAGCTCCTTCACCATCCTCTTCCTAACAAATACCAGACATCATCATCTCCTGCTCCATCCTCCTACATGCCTCTCATCGCCACGGTAACGGAACCTACCCTGACTTGTCCGGCGAAGATTCTGTGACTAGTACCGTAAATCTCTTATTCATTGCAAAAGCTTTGCTCAAAATTTCTAGGACGACCCGGGAGTGAGAATGTACAAGAATGTTCTACAAAATATTCGTGCATGAGGGTTAGTGTTGAGTCAAGTTTTCAGACGAAAGAGTCGCTATCGTGGGTTGACTCACGGCATGCTCTTTGATGTGAGGAGCACCAAGACGAGCAATCTTCTGTCTTGATGTCAAGACTTTGTTGACGAATCGACCTCCCCTGTCAATCATCAACTTACGACACTCCTCAAAGTCCTGTAAGACAGAGACAAGTATTGATATCATTACAGGCAGGCGTGTCACTCACACCATGTCTGGGCATAGAGAGGCTATACGATTTGCCAAAGCTACATGTAGTTGATCACAGGTTTCAGGTTGGTTTCATCTAACGAACCTATACTTCTGTCCATTCATAAGCTTCTATCAATTGATGGGTTTCTACCTACCGTAGAGCCAGATTTTATAGCGACAGAAATGTTAGCGTTTCCTTCAAAATCATAAACAAATAAAAATGATAGCGATCTAACAATAGCGATCACATAAATGGGAAGACAACTCCTATATAAGGTATAATGGGTATAATTTCTATAGTGAATTCCAAAGAGAGCGATCATTTTTGACGCTATTTTTGCGGCCGTTAGACCGTCGCTATCAAATCAGGTTCTACAGGATGTTTGGCTCCTGTTTAGAATGATTCTATCTTCCCGGTCTATGTTCTCAGTCCACATTCCCAGGCGATGGGATGACTAAATTACACATGGAGAGCCTCAGTTCACAAGTATGAGGTCAGTCGGCAGCTGTTTCTGGGTGGCAACTATAATTATGAGCACACCGAAGACTCACTTTCGTGATCATTACTAAATCAACCTGACAAACTGTTACCATTAGAAACTACTAAACACTGTTGGATAGAACAGGTGTGTGTGGAGAAGAGTAAAGGTGAGAGAGGTGGTGCCACACTTACGTCGTCGCGCCGTTCATCACGTATGTTACTGATGAATCTCATAAATAGTTCTGATCCGCTAGTTATTGATGCCTCCGACACGTCTCCGCTGCAGTCTGACTTCAAGACTTCGACAGCATTCTTCAGCTGCTCAGAGAGACCATACATTGTCGTGGCTGCAGAGTAAACCCAATCAAAACGTTGACGTTAAGCAGCACGTCAACAGTTTGTATATATTCTTACTGATGACCATGATGCACTGCTACAACACCACAGCAAACGATTACTTACTTTTCTCTCGCTTTATAATTTCGAGAAGTGTCTTTATGGCAGCAACAGCGACGGAAAGTTCTGCACTCATGTTATCTTTGAATAAATTCTTGATTCCATCTAAAGTTAGGGTGGAAGGGAATATGATCAGCACATGTATAACAAGAGAGTAGTGTTTGATCGAATCTGAGCGGATTAAAAGCGTTGAAGATGTGAAGGACGTTACAAAGCTACTGGATTGACCTAACCTTCGGAAAACGACGAACTCATCCTGACAGTTGAGGGATATATAAAGAGAGGATGGGGGAATAGGTCGCAGACTGGCTTTCTCACGAAATCCTCGTAAACACTTGCCTCCGTACAAGAAAAAGCCTACGACTGTACTAACATTGAGGTCAACTTGTTATCGCTAACAAATTTATTAACTGTTAATGCTTTAGACGTCAAATGATAATTTTATAATCACAAGCAACAGAAACCGTGTAGCTTTACGATAACTTGACTACTGCTTATTCGACTCTTTCGAATTTGACGAGTGCAAATTTGATTACTCCTCCTGATTAGTCAGCTAGGGTACAGGTAATGACAATTAGCCAATCACGTGAATCACTATCGGCCATGACATGCGGTTAGTCAAGTTGGGGACTAGTCGAGATCGAGTAGTCGAGGTGGAAGGGTAATCAGACCGAGATACTAGCAAAGATGGAAGCCTCCTTGTGTCACGTGACTACAACTTTCGCCAAAAAGTAATGTCATTGGCCTATTAATAGAACAAGAACCAATAGCATTTCTCGAATTTATCTTATCGTTACTTTTCCTTCCTCATCATCTCGAGAACGGGTTGAGTGACTGATGAAGCTAGAAGTAAATGAGAAGAGGATAATTGAGCGCTGATGACTGAAAGTATCTGCTGCAATCTATGTGATGGATACTGGTTGGTAATTTTGGTTACAACTTCATCGAAAATTTAAGAACTATACTATAGTTCTTATATTCTTGATATCATATTATAATACTCGTCTTTCGTACAGTTTCTAGTGGGATTTTTGCTTTTGGTAACTGTAGCAGCATATTCTGTATCTTTCTATATAGTTTCTGATGATCCAAGTCTCTTGGTACTGGTAATTGATGTTAACCGTGTCTGGTGGGGTGAGAAAGTACAACAAGCTGCTCTGTCATATGGTGACGACCATGTTCATTCGGAACAAAGGAACGGATATAAAGATACGGCTACTAATGGAGCCCACCCACATTCAAATAATGACCAGGTCAGTGCTACAAAAGAAATACATGGATGTCCGTTCAACCTTAGTTTAACCTGATCTTTCATTTCTTTGGTATTCCTGTTACAATTCTCATTCTGACGATTCCTCAGCCTTTTAAGTAACTCTTTCTCGCTCCAGATATCGCTGACTGAGTTCATCGACAGCGTCGTAACTTTCTGCAATGCTCATCTATTGACGAATCACAGGAATCGTTTGGCCATAATTGCGAGTTTGGCCAATCGTAGCCAGTATATTTACCCGCCCAGAGTATCTACTTCCTCTAGTCATGACACCTCTGTCGGCGCCACAGCCGACACTCTTCAGATGTTAAAGAACTCTGTCAAAGGGGAGCTGTCTCTTCTGCTTTCAGAGAGTAAGTCAATGTATAATAAGTATATCAGTGTAAGTGTCGGTGTAAGGGTAAGTGTAATGGCGTTGGCAGTGCTGTACACTCAGTTATGGTTTTAGTTGATGACCGTGAGCTGCTATCGGAGTCCGTCACTGCTGGTGCGATGTCAATGGCGCTGTGCTGTATCCTTATCCATCAGTGATGTCATAGTACTATCAGCGTTGAGCTCTATCTGAATTATGATGCCATCTGTGTGTTATAGTCCTGATTAATTGTGTTAGACATCAATAAGGAGGAGCATAAGCTGCATATTGGAGAGAAAATCAACAGCAGAATATTGGTTGGTGGTTAGACTACTGGAATTGTCTACTCCCTTCTCTCTCCTCTCTATTCCCTTATTGTCTTCTCTCCCCATTCTCTTCCTCCGTTTCTCTCTAGTGCACTATCTCTCTCCTCCCCTCTCCCCTCCCTCTCCCCCACTCTCTCGTTCACATAACAATTTTCAGAATGTATTTATGGTTATCCAGATTGTCAAGGGCCTAGAAGACAATTCTGAGCAGTATATGAATTTCATGAATGCTGTCTTCACAGCTCAGAAGAAGGTGCGAAGCCTGTAAGAGTGAGAGATAATTGCCTATGGTATTGTGTATACCTCACTCGTTCTGTTCTAGAATATACTCATAGACGCCTGTCTGTTTCAACACGACTCAGGATTACTGCAGCAGGCATGTGACATCACGGGCGGTATATACATGAGACTGCCTCAGATGAAAGGCCTACTGCAGTACCTTCTGGTCAGTAAAATCTCCTTGTATTGCCCCTCGTCTTCCCTTGACCTCACCTTCCCTCCCTATGAAATCCTCCAAACATCGTTGATGCTATTAGTATGTTGTATATTTTGACACTGCAGTGGACGTTCCTGCCCGACCAGGTTGCCAGGAGTAAGATGAGCATGCCACCCAGATCTCAGGTTGATTACCGAGCCGCCTGCTTCTGTCACAGGCAACTCATCGACAGAGGCTACGTCTGCTCCGTCTGTCTCTCCAGTAAGTCTGGCTCACTGATCCTGACGCCGCTCCTCCACACCACAGAACCTCTGCTCACTCTCTATTGTAGTTTTCTGCAGTTTCCAAGCCATTTGCTCAACTTGTCGGTAGGCAGCACACCTCTTATCAAAGCTAGCCTACATTCTGTCTGCGTCGCTAAATCTTCTGTCTTGTACTTATCCAGAGTACCGTTCAAAATTCCTGGAGGGCCTCTCCTGAAAAAAAAGAGAAAACTCCTTTCCTAACACCAGACTCTGTATTGAACTCTTTATTTTCTGAATGTTTTCACCCAATTGTAACGGGTAACACTTTTACATTTTTTTCTCAGTTTGTATTTTAATACAAAATAATAATCATGTAAAGAATTTGAAACTCTTATTAAACAGTTTTAGTGTGCTGCTAGATTTTTTCAACAGCTTGGGGCTGGTTGATTTGCCAGATTTTGTTCTCAGGAAAGCCTTTGGTAGACTTCCTGTCAGCGAGCGTAGGTCCGAGTGTGATGCTATTGAGGTTGCTGTCGATGACAGCATACGATCTTGCTGAACCGCTCTGATCAGCACTTGGAAGGCAGACTCCACGTCGTGAAGACTGCCGGCTGCGGAACACTCGTGGAATAGAGATCCGAAGCTGTCTGCCAGCTGTTTCCCATCTTTATATGACACGTGTCTACAAAATACCAGGATGAACTGCAAACAGCCTGTAAAATAATTTAAATATTGTTTTATATGCATTTTTTGGCAGTTCAACCTGAGATGCTCTAGGTCAGCTTTGTTGCCGACCAGTATGATGGGTTTCAAGCTGATGCCGCTCGTTCTGCATTGGATATTGATATGCTTCAAATACGCCCTTGCTTCAGCCAGGCTGGACTTGCTCGTTGTGCTGTAGACTACTACGACACCATCGCACCATTTCACATATTTGTCCAGCTCTATAATGCTCTAAAAATACACCATCAGATGGAGTTGTCTTCTCTCAACAGTTACCTCATCCATATGTATTGGTCACTTACTCCAGAATGTAGGTATGTATCCCACACCTTGACTAGTATTGGTTCGTTGTTCAGTATGTCTATCTTACTGTATTTCCCTTCTAGAACATAAGAGAAAACAATTCACAACCGGCGAGTGTCACTAGCAGTGATATGACAAGGCTTGTTAGCGTTACCTAGGTACGGGTCATAGTCTGTGATGAATCTTTGTGCCAAGTACTTCACAGTCAGTGCTGTACAATAGATATATAGTATAACAACAGATAGTAGTAATTTAGTCTCCAGTCAGTCTATAACCCTGCTTGTCAGTAGCTGGACTGCGCTGAAACAACCACCTTACCTGACTTGCCAACACCTAGCTGCCCAAGCATCACAAGCTTGAATTTCTCAGGCATGGTAGTCACTCCATGGAGCAGAAGCAGTAGTGTATGAGGTAGAGCATGCGTAAAAGTATGAGTAATGATTCCGTGTGTAGACCAGTCTGTCTGTCAGTCTGTCAGCAGTAGCACTGTGTAAATAGGCACGGCTGCTTTGTCTAATTGCACAACCCAAAACCTGGTTTATGAGGCGTATCGAATGGGCACTAATACTACATATTGAGAGCCATTGGCTCACGTCTCTGCACAACAATGGCAACAACATCACAAGGTAAATTATCTGATGGCGAACGCACACACACACAAGTAGTAGGCAAACATATGAGACTGACTCGTAATTCCTGGGTAAAACATCATTTAATATCAACCTTAGCGGTTAGAAAGCTAATAATGAGGAATCTATACAAATATACAAAATGGTATCGAATAATCATTTTCGGGCAAAGTTCTTCTCGGTGGCAGCTGACGTGCGTTGTATTTTATGGCGATGCCGTCGCAGCTGGTCCTCCACGGAGCTCTCATCGGCGTGTTTGGTCATCAGCGGACTGTAAATACAATCGCAGCTGACACAGCGGTCCAGCAGTAAATGGTGCCTGACAATCCTGATACGAGAATAACCCACGCTATAAAATCATCATTCTTTCCAGCATTGCGAGCATAATCCTCTTCCTCCTTCTTCTGCTCCTCCTCGTACCTGGCCACGTTCTTTGCCCTCTGATCATCTCTCCACTGCGCATTGTCCATCATCTCTCGAAGCCTGGCCTCTTTCTCTTCTTTAGTCAACCTGGTGTAGTACAGACAGGCAAGCAATGCAATTATTTATTGTTGGGGAAGAGAAGACTGGACCAATAGCAGCTGAAGCTGTCATTTGATAACTTCAAACACGATGTATTATCATATATAAAACAGGTGTCAGTGATAGTTTCACTATGTAATGGTG
>ERZ1740065.2718-NODE-2718-length-11048-cov-13.230419_pt1 | contig 11048 bp, 13 predicted proteins | sample MGYA00581738_ERZ1740065 | MGnify/ENA primary metagenome ERZ1740065 (study PRJEB43018, sample SAMN04849749) | marine metagenome | isolation source: floating plastic debris | place: Pacific Ocean | collected 2008-09-01 | study: EMG produced TPA metagenomics...
AAAGCCACTTTCCCTGGTAATGAGTACAACTAAGTCAATGTCCCACTCTCCATATACTTGTCCTAGCTTACAGATGAGTCAGCTGCTGTCATGTCTTGCATTCAAATGAAACCCAACCACCACTAGACTTGTGTTTGTTATCATAACAAATAGAATGCTGTTTGAGCCCTCTGTAATGGGACTAGCAGGTGCTCATTAGCTAAGCAAAGATTACTGATAGACCACCAAAGTCTCCCTTGAATGGCATAAAAAGACAAGAAGACAACTCCAATGCATCATAAAAAAAGGTGTTTAGCCTTACTTTAGAGTGAATATTACTGGACGTATGAAATCTACATATATGATTTACTATAAAGATCCGCTGTTATTGCCTATTGCCCTGCTCTTGTCTTTAAATCGCAAATATTGTTCACGCATAAGAATCCGTTCTACAGTAAATCCCTCTTATAAACGAGAGTAGGAGCAGAGACTAGAACTCTTATAGAACCAAGGCCGTGTGAAAGAGAGATAGCGTAAAGTAAGAGCTACCTAAGTCGTGCTGCAGTGTTTCTAGCCTCCATATCCTCAGACTGGCCTGATATCAGTGTGAGTATAGAGAATAGGCTAGGAGAGACTTCGTACAGCTGTCCACATATTTGATGAAGCTGACCATGACAGAGTATGAGCGTGAACTTCTGGAATTTCCATTCATCTGCCATCAGTGGTTCTAAGTCTACTGTTTTCTGTGATTTAGAGCAGCAGAAAGTACAGACCGAGGCACTGAAATTTCCAGAAAGGATTAAGTGGCGAGACAAGATAATCAAGTACTCAGATACAAAAGCCGTGACGGTAAAAGCATTGAAAAAGAAGATGATCAGCATTCCGACTGAGGTCAGTAATGGTAATCTGGCCGTGTAACAAACGATTGTGTGGTACATCGTCCTTCATTGTCCTCGAACTCGTCGTTTTATTGATATTCTGTACAGAAGGATTGGGTTCTGGTTGAGACGGTGGAGCATTCCGGAAATGTTCAACTGCCGCTGGAAGATACCCTGCAGCCTGGCGACGCCATTATTGCTATCAACAATCGACCTGTGACGTTAGAGATGGTGAGCACAGCTGCACTTCAACTCTACCTCCATCCTTTGCTATTACCGACATCATCATTCAATCTCGTTGCAGCCACGAGCCAATATCATCCAGTCCATATCGAGCTCTCCGAGCGCAGTTATCCATATCCATCGTCCCCTCTCCATCAAGTTACCACTGTCTCCTAATGTGGGCGGCGAAGCTAGACCCAGTATTCCTCAGCCTCTCATGATGTCCCCTGGAGCTTTTGCTCTCTCGCCCCAGACTCCTTCACCCAGTGTAAACACAACTCAAATCAGTCTGCCTGATATCCGGTCACTCGCTGTGGAGGCTGACATCCACATAAAGTTTTTGGGGAGGCTTGGTCGATATCGCATCATCATCCACAATCCCTGCAACATGTATGGGAGAGCCAAGATGAAAGCACTGACGCACAGCGTGTTCCAACTCTCCGATCTCGCCTCATACACCGAGTACGGCCTGTTCGCGCAGTCGATGCTGCATGTGACATTCAGGTCCACGAATGATCCCGTGATTGAGAACGTCCAGCCAGACCAGGAGAGCGATATCTGCCATTTTGAGTCGAGAGAGACTGTTGAACAGATCGTGCGTTCCGACTCATTTAGCGGGCGCACCGGCACCCCGAGTATATTCATGTCCTCTGAACACTGGGTGCATTTAGACGTACTCACTATCCTAGAGTCAGCGCCACAGCTGCCTCTCTGGTATTCACCAGTTCTCTACTGCTATCACTCGATCAACGTTGTCTTCGTCGACTGGCGATCTGATCTGTTGCTAGTGCAGCGACGTCTGCAAGAAATCCTCACGCATTCCACTGCATATTCAGTCCGGCCGGAGGACAAATACCGTGCCAAAGTTCTCCTCATCATCGACCACGCAGAAAGAATGACGCTGGACAATATAAAGAAGAGAATCGATACATTCTTACGGCCCTATCTCTCGCTCTTCATCGACAATCCGACCTCTCGCAAGCCATTCTTCTTGTGTCATAGTGACATGCGTGACGCGTGCAATGTACTCATGGCCAGTGTGAGAGAGAAGACGAAGATTGACGCCCGAGCCCAGCGCTACCCCCACATGGCTGTAGTACTCTGGCAAACTCTGAGGCGAAGAGACGGCGTCGTCGACCTCGGCTCCCTCCGAACAGAGATGAGAAACCTCATGCCCCTCAATCATGATATGTCTGCCGTCATGGTCGAGGACTTGATGCGGACTATGCTACTGTATTTACACAATTCTGGTCTAGTATACAATCCCGGTAAGTTAGCCATCATGCCTCGCCGTAAAAAAACGAGTTCTTTGGACCTTGATTATTCTTGTGATGGTAAAATGAGCAGAAAATGAGCAAAGAAAATGATAGTAACGATGATGGTGGTAATAGTCACCATATACTGTAAAACAGGAAAGATTTGCATAGCGTTTGCATTTTGTTTCTCACAAAATTTTCAAAAATATATTCTTGCATGGCTTGCAACTAGTGTATAGACAATCAATTGCACAAAGAAATATTTTCTAGTTCAATTTTCTGGGATCAACCAAAAATAACTGAGAGTGTAAAAATCAGGCAAGCGGAACAGTTTCCTGTTTTATAATGTATTTTCAAGACGCTTCCGCCATATTGTATCGAGGAGAGGAAAGCCAGAAGTGAAACATTCTGTAAATATTCTACAGCAACCCTGATCATAAAAGTCATCCTCACAAGTGTTTGTTATCTTACCCTAATATCAGACCAATGATAACGCCCAGCCCAGCCCAGCCCAGCCCAGCCTAGTCAAAGATTCATAGATCTTGTTTCTCGTTCGTATTTCTTATAGTGACTTCCACATGTAAGTAACTGGTGTGACGTTATGTTTTAGAGTATTCATACGCCCATCACATTGGTCAAAGTCTGGTCGAAGTACGCCATTCCATGCTGTTTCATCCTCACCGATTCACCACGACTGCCATCAGTCTGACATCGCACGAAGGACCCGATACTATCGATCAGGCAGCGCTTCACGATTTCCGCGAGACGGGTGTAGGCAGTCCAGAACTGCTCTGTCAGCTCTTCGAGCACGAATTCCGTGAAGGCCTACTGTCCATGCTGAAAGAAATTAGGATCGCTATCCCTCGTGTCCATGGTACGTCGCATTCTCCCCTTGTGAAATCCATCTGTTCTCGCATTCTCTATAACCATGGTGGTGTGTGATTTCAGAAACGAACAAGCTGCTAGTGCCACTCACAGGCATGTTCACACGCAATCCACAGTCGGCCAATCGTCGCAGTGCTCACCCGTTTTCTGACTACGTACTGGAGTATCCTCTGCCTCCCCCATTCCTTTTTGTCGTCTGCTTGCTGCACTACTTGGAAAGGAAATCCAATCACAGCCATGTGTTGTACAACCAATGCCGCGGCATGTTCAACATGTTTGAAGGATACTCGGTTGATGTAGCCCTAGGATCTGACACGCAGCTTGGAATCCAGGTCGGGCCGGATTCTAACCGCTGCATTAGCTTCAATATCCAGAGAGAGTGAGTCCAAGACATTACGCTCATAGTAACAGCTTATTCCACCTGGAGAGTCTGGGCCATAGAGCTCCATAAGAAAAGAGCGCAGTATTACTGGTTATGTTCTCCACGCCGTGAAGTTGTAAGGTTATCCCAATGGGAGTTGTCCTCCCTTGTCAAGGGGAACTCCTTGTACACAATTACTAGCTGAACTCAATAAATGAAAGTATGTGGTTCTAGTTCTATAACAGCTAAAGCTGACCAGTTTGCTAATTATGAAAGCGTTCTGTTAACCCTTGGGGCAGGGCTGTAATAATGAAGTTCTAACTGAGTAGTGACCTATATTACAAAGTGTTGCTCTCATTTAATATGACGGAAGCTGTTTGACCTAGATATCTACGGTACCTCTATGGCATATGTTATCTACCACCTCCTATTTGTAGGTCTGACCAGTCTCTGTGCAAGTTTTCAAAGCAGATGATCGATTTGTTGCGGTGGTTTCACGGTGGCCAGTCGATGGACGGTATCAAGTTTGGACCGCTCTGCCCGCAGGGTCCCGAATGTGTCACCTACTCTAAGCTGCATGTTGTCGATCTGCTCGGTTCATGGAGGCATTTCTTCTGCGGTGGCACAAGGTAATAACCTGCATATCGTTGTCACTCCCTCCCTCCCTCTAGTCCCATCATCATATCGCCCTCAACCATTGGTGGTGGCGTTTACCCACTGCGTTCCCTCAGAATTAGGACGCACGCACTCACATTGAGGAAACCCGTTTGCATTCATTTTTTGCAAAGTTTAGGCTTTAGACTTCATATTTTGTATCATATAATGTCCGTTAGGCACTAGGCTCTAGGCGAGGAATTGTTTTATTTTAGACTTGCCTCCTATACTCGGACGGTTCCAAGGGAATATAGTAGTATAACTAGTTTGGTGACTTCTTTCGCATCCTGATAGGTTGAGCTGCCATCATGGACTGTCTTCATTTCATTGCAATCATTATTGCCTGACAGTGCTCTCTGTCTCACAGAATCTGCTCAGCGATCAAGTCCTACATCAGAGAGGAAGCAACTATTAGGCAGGACCTCAGGCAACACAGGAGAAGACAACTCCTCATCTCTACTGTTAACATTATCCCGGCGGAGGTGACGATAACTCTGGAGGACCCTAATCTGTTTGGCCATGACTGGGCGGGCGTGGCCAGTTAGTATTCCTGTCAATACTCTATCCGCATCGTGACTGGGCGGGCGTGGCCAGTTACTATTCCTGTCAATACTCTATCCGCATTCGCATCTCTCCCCACGCGTCTCTCCCCACGTGTCTCTCCCCACGCGTCTCGCCCCAAGCATCTCTTCCCACACATCTCTTCCCGCACATCTCTCATTCCCAAATCGCTGATATTTCTATTCTTATTTTGTTTAGGTTGTTACTGTAAAAGTAATAATTATTGTGACCTGAAGTATAACGGTTTTATGCGAGGGCGAATGATACCGGTTGTAACAATAACGGATTGGGATGAGTGACGTACAGGCTTCCTAAGCTCCATATACTGTAGAACCAGATTTGATAGTGACGGTATAATGGCAGCGAAAATAGCGGCAAAAAATTACCGCTATCGTTGGAATTCGCTATAGAAATTATACGCATTATACCTTATGTAAGAGTTGTCTTCCCATTTATGGGATCGCTATAATTTTTATTTCTTGACGATTTTGAAGGAAACACTAACATTTTTGTCGCTATCAAATCCGGTTCTACAGTAACTAAAACGAATGTTTTCATGATGTTTTGATAATGTTGCTGAGCAACTCATTATAGACGCTATAAATAGAACTCGGTTATAATTACAGTGTTTAAGATATTATTTAGTAATTAATAAATAATTACCGTCAAATAGCGCCAAAATATTCATTTATTATTTATTTATTTATTATTAGTATTGTTGTTACTATTACAGGACAGCTGGGGTTTAAGGAGGAGCAAGTAAAACTGCTGGAAACACAGCAGCACCCAGCTTACCAGATGCTGCTGGATGCTGGCAGCAGCCTGCGGGTAGTTATAGAGGACCTGCTGTCAGTACTTGCGAGCCTCGAACGAATCGATGTCATCGAGTCTATCGGTAAATGGCTGGACGACCAAGTTGATAGCCAATGAAATATCCATGGTGTAGATTAAATACTGAGAGGGAGAGAGAGAGAAGCATCTATGTGAATCTATTTTTATACCTTATTTACCCCTCAATTTTTCTAATCTGGCAAAATTCGTTTCTAGTGCGGGTATTTTATTTTGACAATCATACTGATAGAAATGCCATTTGAGAAGTAGCCTTGTACTAGTTGGTCCATTGCTCTGGGATTGCCTTTATAAGCTCATACATCAAATATCGCCATGTGGTCAAATAGGAAAGTTTGCTATAATATATTTATCTAGCATGACTTTATGCCATAAAAACTAACATGCCCAAATATATTTTCTCATTTTTGGAAATACAAGTGCACTGAAAACGATGAATGATTGCACTGTTCACGTTTCTATAACATTTGAAAAGTGTTTGTTGACTGAGTGATTATCCCTGTCCGCGATACTGACCTTAGCAGCAGTATTGCACGCTGTTACGCAGCTGACAAGAGAGCCACAACATTGCTGCTATCCAGGTACTATAGAGATACACGCTGTTCTCACCCCCCACCCGCAATTGCATCCAGCTTCCTCCTCCTCCCTCCTACTCATATAAAGCAACACAACTGTGATGAAGTAATTGATCTGGTGGAAAATTTTCAGGCTTTCCTCGTCTACCACTCCAAGAGTAGACAACTCCTCCATTGTCAACTGAGAAAAGGACTATGTGATGTCATCTATCCTGAACAGCTAGTAGTTGTAGGATTGATGTATAGCTGAATTATTTGCCTCCTTTTCCTGAAATAAATATGGGAAAACGTTTTTCTCACCCAGATAGAATGAGCGGTACTACTTCAAGCTCAAGAGTTTGTACCAGAACCCTGGGGGTATGAGGAACTTCCTCAAGGTCTTACCAATCCCTAACAGAGCACACTCCTGTAGCCCACCTGCATCTATGTTCCCTCCCTGGTACCTGCGCCAACTACTGGGTGTGCTTAGGTGTGCATTGCTGCTTACTGCACCCAAGGCTCCAACCACCCAGAGTCAACTATGGCAGTCATCTTCCATGTTGTTGTTGCTGTGTATGACTGTTATTCAGGGTTTCTTGAGAAATGACCTCAGTGTGATGTAAAAGTAAAATGAAGTTCCCCCTCAATGGCTGATGCGTCTTGATAAAGCACGATGTATCATGGACATACAAATGAGCCATATGCATAGTGTATATATGATATGATGTAGAATATATAAACTGCATGTAGTTGTGCGTAATTCTGTGGTAATTGGCCTTTTCGTCACAAGGATCCTTTAAAAAGTAGAGCTTTTTCGCGAGTCCATTTTTCTGGTGATAACCTTTGTGATGAGACTATTCCGAAGTCGATTTTATATAGCTGTCGATTTTTCTATTAATCATAACTAGATACGTTCCGTCACGATATGCTTTATCGTTCTACGGTACTTCACTGCAAAATTACCTGTAGACGTAGAAAAATCCCTCCGACACGCACCACTGGTTTTGTGTTTCACGAACCATCAACAGGTAGGGAAAACAGTACGATTAGTTTACCAACGAAGAAAAGTGGTACATGTACGTATACATTATATCCTCCATAAAGTTTTCATGCTCATGTTTGTGTTCTTTCTCTCCCTTCGATAAAGAAACAGTAATCTAACCTTAGAAAGTGTCATGTGGCCCAGTGGATTGGTGCCTACCCATATTTATGGTTCTGTCAAGTGAAAAGCATCAACGATGATTTTACCTGAAGTAGATCAGACGTATGGAATGAACTAAGTTGATTGTGTTTGATTGCTCATGTGGACGTGTGGTATTTTTGTATATTTAGAAGCGAATTTGATGGGATATGTTGCAATCGCACTGAGCTAAAACTAAAACCAATAGCAGCTTTAGGTCGGACCCTATGCCTACATAGATAGTTCTCTGTGCGTCTACCTTCGAGTTATATAGGCGCAGTGTGTTGCGTATGCTGTGAAATCTTCAATATGATTGGTTTATTTTGGTTGACGTAGCCTTTCTATTCCTCATTGTTTCCGTATTGATCAACCTGTATTTCAGTTTCTACCCGACCATTTGCACTCGTGTGGCTGTAGTTGGCTGACCATTAAGTATCTACAGCAGACAAAGCAATGAGCCAGAGGAAGAGGAGCGGTAATAGCAACTCTCCAAACTCCTGGAATGATGACGGTCTGGACGCACCGGGAGGTCGGCCAGACTCCAGGCAGAGCTCAGGAGGGTTCGAGAACCGCAACCTGACGATAGAGGATGACGACGTCATGCCCAGCGCTATGGAAAGTGAGGTGTACGTTGATGGAGAGATCCAGATCGTGGGGGAAGAACGGCATCGTTCGAAACCGAAACGTGTCACGGGTTTCCAGAAGTTCAAGAGAGGCATTCGATGTATGTATCTACTCTCACCTTGTATTGAGGCTATGAATACTCTAAAAACTTTCATTGATTGTTAAAACCTTGAGAGATTTGATGATGACACGAATATATGGTATGTTAGCCATGTGGTCCACTCGCCTCACGGTTGATGAGACCAAGCTCGAGGATCCGCAAGTGAAGGCCGTCACCATCTTGAGAGAACTCGGTCTATACTGCGTTTTCCTTCTCATTCTCTGCGTCTGTAAGTGATATTGTGAGCGATTGTAGATATGCGCACTCCAAGCACAAGATAGACACAAGTTGTGGCAGAGCACCTGTTTCCACTACATCTTCGTCACGCACTCACTTGCTTTACACTCGCTTATTTTACGTTCCAACACTGTGCACTTTTTCAGCAATATGGGCAACCTCTAGTTTGATGGATAAGGAGGTAGAGAGCAGTGAGAGAAAGGCTTGCATCCTCATTCGTGAGCTTGTCCTTTACTGCATTTTTCTCACACTGCTTTGCATCAGTAAGTCAATTTCTCCATCTCATAACAAAACCTTTCTCATACATGTGATACGACCCGATGCTTCTTCTCCGCCATATTGTCCTCTCCACATCATTGTAAATATTGAATATGAAGGATAAATTGATATGCCAGCAATACCACTAATGTGAAACCAGTGAGGTAACAGAAACTTTGATTGTCTGCCACGAAATCAATGTCAGCAAACAATGAACTGGATCGAACAATGTGAGATAACCGGGGCAAGGGGCTTTTTGAGGTGGTACAGTTATGGTCGATGATGTATATGCGCTCTTGCGAATTTACAGTAACGTTTGGTATGACGAGCATCAACATGTTCTACTACACCAAAGTGATGCAGGAGCTATTCCTGGACGGACAGTTTCCCGATACGAAGAACACGTTCCGCGGTATGACCACGATGCAAGACTTCTGGCGCGTGAGTCTCGATCACTGAACGGCTCCGATTTGTGCTACTTCCTGTCCTGCACTGGTGTTTATGTCCTGCTGACAGTTTGTCGAGGGGCCCCTCATCACTGGCCTCCACACTGACTGGGAATCGTACTATAACGGTGACAATGTAACGGGCGAAGATCTCGGCTACATCTACTTTGAGAACAAGATGCTTGGCGTGCCGCGTATGCGACAGATCAAGGTGAGTCCGACATTGTCTATCTACAGCTAGGGCAAATCGATTCGACACTACCACCTAATTCTACTGCCATCTAGGTCAACAATGCATCATGTGACATCCACTCGGACTTCGAAGACGAAATCCAGCAATGCTTCGATGCCTACTCATCCACCATTGAGGAGAAAGAACCATTCGGAAAGATGAACGGCACAGCGTGAGTTATCCCCCCTGTTAGTTTGACACCTCTGTGTTGCTATGCTATCTTACTGACCGGCTAAGTTGTGTAACAGGTGGACGTACCACACGGAGGAAGAGCTGGATGGGTCAGGTCACAAGGGTAAGATCGCTACGTACAGCGGTGCCGGCTACTACAGCGACCTCTCCAACAACTCGGCTGACTCGCTCAGCACCATCCAGGACCTCAAACAGAACCTCTGGATCGACAGAGGCACCAGGGTTGTCTTCATAGACTTCTCCGTCTACAACGCCAACATCAACCTCTTCTGTATCATCCGGTTGGTTGGAGTCAACGATTGCTCACTACTACGCTGCCGGGGTGATGCGCTATCATTACGTCTGCTGTTGTAGCCTGCTGGTAGAATTCCCTGCGACAGGCGGTGTCATACCGTCATGGACATTCCGTACAGTGAAGCTGGTGCGTTACGTATCGGTCGGTGACTACGTCGTCCTCGGCTGCGAACTGATCTTTGCTCTCTTCATATTTTACTACATCATAGAGGAGGGACTCGAGGTAAAGTTTTGGTCATTTTCTTCTTCCACCACTATCTCCACTGCCGGCTGTTAGGGCTTGGTTTTACCGTCACACAGATTAAGAAGCACAAGATGAAGTACTTCAGTGACATCTGGAACTGGCTGGACATCTTTATCATCATCATCTCGCTCATCTGCGTCGGGTTCAACGCTTACCGATATTACGAGGTTCTATCCGTGTGCTACTATATCAATCATTGCAGCATCCATTGACCTGATCTCATCTACGTGTTTGCCATTGCTGCCGCAGGTTGACCGGACGCTGACTCTCCTGCTTGGTGAGCCAAACCTCTTTGGTGACTTTGAGTTCCTCAGCTATTGGCAAGTCCATTTCAACTACGGTATCGCGCTCGCCGTCTTTCTGGCATGGATCAAGGTGAGAACACTTTCTAACTGACACTCGTCAGACAATCCCGCTGCTACACCACATCAACACGTATTACGCTATGTTACAGGTGTTCAAATACGTCAGCTTCAACAAGACGATGAGTCAGCTGACGACTACACTTGGTAGAGCCAAGAAGGACCTCGTCGGCTTCCTTGTCATGTTCATGATCATCTTCTTTGCGTTTGCCCAACTCGGCTACCTGCTGTTCGGTACTCAGGTCAAGGACTTCAGTGACATCATCAGCGCCATGTACGTAACTTTGACGTTATGTTACCGCATTACGCCTGCTGCTGCTGTGAGAGTGATGATATGTCTGTCTGTCATTTAGGTTGACCCTATTCCGTATCATCCTGGGAGACTTTGACTTCCATGAACTTGAGTCGGCTCATCGCGTCCTCGGTCCCATCTACTTCATCCTGTTTGTGTTCTTTGTCTTCTTTGTGCTGCTCAATATGTTCCTGGCCATCATCAACGACACGTACGCCGAGATCAAGGCTGAGCTCGCAGACGCCAAGAATGAAGTTGAAATGTCCGAGTTCTTCAAATCGGTGAGGATTCTTTCCCTTACCCTCTCTCTCTCTCTCCCTCTCTCCCCTATCTCGAAAAAAAGAGAGAAAAAACGCGAGAGAAAGAAAAGGAGAGAGAAACGGCACAG
>ERZ1740065.2719-NODE-2719-length-11036-cov-11.471360_pt1 | contig 11036 bp, 12 predicted proteins | sample MGYA00581738_ERZ1740065 | MGnify/ENA primary metagenome ERZ1740065 (study PRJEB43018, sample SAMN04849749) | marine metagenome | isolation source: floating plastic debris | place: Pacific Ocean | collected 2008-09-01 | study: EMG produced TPA metagenomics...
TGTGAGTGATATTATCTTCTTGCCTTTATTTTGTATTGTGTTGTGTTTGTTAGCATATTTGTGTTTGTTATATTTTAATGTTGTTGGTGCTCGGTATTTGGGGTTTAGGCTCGGTATTTGCTGTTCATGGTTTACCAACCAGAAATAGTCTGTGGGAAGATGGTTGGCTGCATGAAAAAACCCTTAAACCCTAATGGGGGTGTGGTCTAAGCAACTGCAATTGATTTGACCAGCATAAACGTGGACCAGACTTTGGCCCCACCCACCATCCACTCAATTGACTATCTAAGTTGGCGCAATGCTACGAATTTACCTGAGCTGACCATTCTTCCATCAATTAATTGTGTATCAGTTGAATTTCGGTTTGCTGCATAGATGGATGTCCATGACTCAGTTTCTGGCGTTGTAGGAGAGACAGATAAGATCCCAGAGAAGTGGGTTGATCGCATACCCACTGTGGAGGAGAACGTCGCGCAGGTAAAGATCAGTAAATGCTGGCGGGGCCACTTTGTCAGACGTTTGATTCAAGCCCGAGATCCTAACAGCGAGCTCAGTAAGAAGTATGACGTCAACACGAAGACGTTTGATGCGCTGAATAAGGTATCGCAGGCGCTGGAGCCTCAGTCTGAGTCAGCCGGTCTCAGCCTCCTCAAGTTAGTACGACTTACTAGCCGTACCACCTCTCTCACTAGCCGTACAACTTCTCTCACAAGCTGTACGACCTCTCTTACTAGCTGTACCTTCTCTTCTCATGCTAACACTGACTCCTCCCACTAGGCTGTTCCTGAAGGCGGAGCCTAACCTCCTCCCCAAGTATCCATTCTACAACGATGAGTGGAACAAGATAGCCTACAACGATTATACTGGAACATTCCCTGACCAATCTGCCTCCTCCTGGTTCCTCATCTTCCGTGAAGTGTTCTTCGTTACGGAGGAGACGCTCTGTGTGCCTAAAGTGTACATAGAGGTGGGTAACCTGCAGGTCCGCGTCGGTAGCTAGTGCCACCTGAATGACTAACACTGCCTCTCTCTCTCTCTGGTTCAGGGTGGATTAAGCACTTGTTTGCTCCGAGTTGTGAACAACGACACCGGCGCTGAGATGCCACGAGTGTTCCAGAAAGTTGCTCCCCACATCTACAAGAGGAACAAGAAAGGTACGCATTCTAGCAACCCGACACTCGCCCAATCACATCCCCAGAACTCGTGACCCAATTATCTGGTGTGTTGCAGGCTATACGTTTGTGGCGGAGGCGCGTACCACAGATTACGCTCTCGTCGGTAATAAATGGAAGATGCGACTTATTGGCTCCATGGCACAACTTCCTCAGCCAGCCAGACCAGAGGTTCAGTGCTCCTTCTTCACCAGAGAAATTAAAGATTATTACGTTCCTCAGGATAATGACGTTATGCTGAGGTAACATTTGAACACTATCTGAGATCGTCATTTGTAAACATGTGCTTATATGTTGCTTGGCGACTGTAGGTACGCAGTGAAGGTACTGGATGAGAACCACCTAGTCAGCCTACAGATCAACACCTCTAAACCAGACGTCTATATAAAACTACAAATACTGGACCATGAGGAGGAGCTGGTGTCTGCCATTGGCAAGGGCCATGTCGTCCTGCCCTCCTTCATATTCCTGCGAGACAATAATGGAGATGAGAGTGAGCGAAGGCCTAGCTCGAGATCCTGTGAGTACATTCTATTCTCCCATTGGTGGCACGTCTATGGATAATCGAGTGTGATGTCACTCATATTACAGCCACTAAGGGCCTGAGGATGAAGGGTGGCAAGAGAGCTGGATCGGCTAGTCAGTCAGTACGTACTCTCTACGTTATGTCTGGGAATGTGTCAATAGTTTGTGAATTACTGTACTATGGATATTTGGTTGTTTTGAAAGCGTGTCTCTTTCTCCATCCCTTCTCTCACCTATGTCAGCCTGGTCTCTCATATTCTCCATCCCTCCTCTCATCTTTATCAGCCTGGTCTCTCATATTCTCCCTTGCCTGCGTCTCCAATACCGCTCACCAAAGCACCCTCCACCACATCCAGACACCATGCCACCACTCCCGATAACCACCATTCAAAGTTAGCTTATGTCGCTGAGTTGACCAATGAGGTGTGTCGAAATATCTGCCTCCCTTGGATACTCACCTAGTGGCCTACCCTTACATCTCTACCATTATTGACAGCCTCGCGCCAGCAGCCGAAACTCTGTCGATGCAACGGAGGACGAGGAGGCGGAGCCAAAGGATGTCCGGCCTCACAAGTACATCATCCAGGCCACTGTGCTACGAGACAGCTGGCCTCTCAACCAGCACCAATGGGCCTTTGTACAGGAGCTGCGGGAGAAGGAAAGGGAGGAGCTTAAAGGTATCAGTCTGAGCGTGATACTGCGCATCAGTGCATTGACATAGCCGTAACTATCTCTTACGGCTCACCGTCTCACAGTCTCTCATTCACCTCCCAGTATTTGGTGTCAAGAAAACATACAACACATCCAAGCTCTCTCCTCACCCTCCTGTCTCTTGCTCTAAAACGCTCATTAACAGTGAAGGTATGGCTGTACTCATTGCATGTTGGCAATAACGGATCAGGGTTCTCCATCACATCCCAACCCAAACTACTCACACAGCGTCTTTAACAGTACATAACCAAACATTACTTTATTGTAGCGAGTTACGATGAAGGTAAGGAATGGTCGCCAAATTTGTAATTATTTTTATTGCCGATTTGTTACGAATTGAACCCTTTAGACACTAGTCGCCGTACAGCTGTGGAATCTCGCAGTTTACTAACGCTGCCGCTGCAATGTGGCTTGGCTCTAATGGCTTCATCCTGAATGTCTGCGCCCTCCGTCTGACTAACGCTGACGCAGAACTGTCTCGATTTCAGTTCTTAGGAGCAAAGACCGAGATCACTCTCCCAGTGGCAACAGTGGGAAAGATGTCAAGACGCCCCAGAGCACAGCTAAGGGCGGTAAGACCAAAGCTAAAGAGAAACCGGAGAAGGGTGATAAGACGAAGGGTGGTGGATCGCGGCCTGCCAGCGTTTCCTTCGACATAACCAAGCCTCACTGGACCCTGAGGGTAGTGAGCGACGCGCCTGCCGCTGTACGTATCTTACTTACCTTCCCTCACCCACTCCACAGGTCGATATATACGACACCTCATTGTGTGATTGTTGAGCAGTGGGCAGCTGGTCTGCTCCTTGTCTCACAACTCAGTGTGGTTTTAGCCTCCCATTGAGCTCTCCACCAAAAAGGGCGCCAAGCCCGTAGACATCACTGAGACTGTGATGCCCGTAAGTCGATATCGAATTCACGGCTCTTGCGCTGTTTGATTCCTGTTTCTGCCGGTCCCGTTCTATTTCTTGAACTCTTCTCTTTGAGCTGATTCTCAAAGAGAAGGCAACTCCTATTCCAGCGTCATGCGAATGCTCATAATAAGTTCCCGTTTACTGGTTTAATGTTCCAATCAGTCAGTCTTGTTCTCAGCTGGTGATTCTGTTGATTACAAGTTGATCACATGTCTACCTTCTTCCAACACTTAACTCGCCTTCTTTCAGCCCAGATTTCCCCGGTGCCTGTAGTAGTTTTACTAGGCCTGTTGATCCACCCGATACCCCCGACTGATGAGCATAACAACCGTACCTACCCCTAGTCTCCTCAACTGATTTCTTTCCATTTGTTCGTCCTGTTTTATAATATCTGCTCCGGCTGCGAGCTTTGCCGGTGTGATTCACGCAGCCGATCCTATTGCAGGAGGATATTGAAGTGAAGAGAGATACCGAGAGAGCTGATGAAATCCGCTCCATGAAGAGGGCGTGGGAGGAGGCGGAGCCTGGTCGTGCCGCCAAGGCTCTACTGTCTCGACAGAAGTATCTCGCCTCACATATGATCAAACTGGATGATGACGAGACGGAATCGAGTCAGCCGCCGGCCAATTCCATGTCTGCCGAGTTTGAGGAGGAAGTGTATACACTACAGCCGCCTCCCGGGCCCAAACCGAAGGAGATACTGCAACCTCTTGATGTTACTCCATTCCTAGTGTGAGTGTTAGCGGCCATATTTATATCTCTATGACTGGCGTGGAGTCGTGTCGTTGAGATGGACTGGTTTGTGTGTTTTAGACGGCTGTACGACTCGCCACGCTATAAAGATGAGGAGGAAGAGAAGAGACAGCTGGAGGCCCGCCAGAAGAAAATACAGGACTATCGCATGTTCAGAGACCGAGTTGAAAGGTGGAGAGAGGAGGACCGGCAGGAGCGCAACAAGAATAAGATACAGCAGATAGAGGAGTGCGAGAGACTGCAGGTAAAATCATGCAGCGATTATAAGGCCATTCCATTACCTGCGCTGTCAATCAACTAATCTGTATACTCACCTCTACTTTCACCATTGCTGGCAGGCTAGAGTGCAGACATATAGAACAGCCCGGCAGCAATCTTATAGCAGACTGCGTACTGCTGCCATTCAACATTAGCGTCGCTGCGTAATGGCTGCCACAGGGGTACCTAACTAGGTTGATATCGTTGCCTAGATATTCTGCAATAATAATTTACTGTGATAGTCTTTTCTTATAGATGTGAATTAGTCATTTGATCGGTGTATATTTGTCTCGTGATTTATGCCATGACTAACAGCTTTCATAGACGATATCAGACTAACATAGCTACTAGCTACTAGCTACTAGCTACTAGCTAGTAGCTAGTAGCTAGTAGCTAGTAGATTGCTCTCACTCACTGCAGGCTGATAATATCTACGTCTCTATTATCTAGGCTGAACTCGATCAGCGTAGAGCTGATATCAATGCCCCCAGAGAAGCTTTCCGACAGAAACATCTAGAAGCCGAGCGGAAACGTCTCGAGGAGCTAGCAGAGGCGGAGGCAGCCCTGAAAGCAGAGGTAGAAAAATCAGCTCCTTCTCCGAAGGGCAAGAAAAGTGGGAAAGCCAGTGGAAAATCCGGGAAAAAGAAGTAGTTCTGTTGGCCAACTTGTTCATAGGTTCTTATTGCTCACGAGATGATTTATGCGTTATTCTGATTTAGTCTGATAGCAGCCTTGGCGTACTGTGATACAAAGTTATCTTACATCATCAGCTGTAATGCTTTCCTTACCTGCGTCAGTATGCAGTGTGGTTATACTCATTCAAAGCAGTTGATATCAGTATTTTCCGTCCATCTTTATAAAGATTTGGGCACATAAATAAAATACAAAATATAAATGCTACAAGCAACGTTTCATCTGTGATTATTAAAGTGTATTTGTATCAACCAAAGAACGAGCTGTTACACATTCTGATGACCTTGAGGCTTACAATTACAAGGTTATCATAGCCTCAGGTCTAAAATGACTGAAGGGTGATCGCGGGTCTAGCTGTATAGGATTAGATAGGAAGTCTGTGTGACAGGTTAAGCATATAATACAAGTAGTGTTTCTTGTTATTTAGGCTATGGGTTATGTTCAAACTTATTCCTGATAGTGATATTGTCCCAACTATGTCGGCACTGGAGCACCTGCTCAGTCCTGTCAGAGTAGTTCTGTCCCAAGACTAGGCAATGAGGAATCGTTGTATATCAATGGAGGAAAGGTTCACAGACATGTAGTAGTATTGACGAAGGGTAAAGTGACAGAGTCATCCTCTCACTCATCCTCATCACTATCCTCCCACCACATCTGCAAGGAATAACGTATGTATGGAAACACTAGAAACACAGCAGGAATCCATGACTGCGACAACTGATGTCAGCAGAATTTGAGGCTTTGGTAGTTGGATATGCATGCATTAGTGGCTGGTCATAGGACATGTTAGAGGAAGGGCAGCATGTCTAGGGATCTCAGTCTACAGATAATCTCTTATTACATTACCTTTAGTAGTCCACCTGCTGGTGCATCAATAGACGGTCAGTACAATATAAAAGTACCACTCATTGTCTGACTCATATCTCACAGTAAATACATCACCTTCTCTCGCTTCTCTTCCTTCTTCGGAGCGTCGTCATCTTGCTTCTTAGTTTCATCTTCATTTCCTTCCTCAGGATTCTCTTCATCCTTAGCCGTTTCCTCAGCTGTATCAGCGCTGACATCATTATCTGTTTCCTGTTTGGACGCAGCCTCTGAGGCTGGAGCTGTGGCAGCTGTTTCATCACTCGGCTCTTCATCAACTTCATCTTTACTACCTTCAGTCACGTCAGCACTCTCTCCATCATGCTGCGAATCTTCCTTTGTCTCCTCGTCATCAACTTCTCCTTTGGAAAGCTTCGGGTTTGCATTGACCTCTTTACTTTCCTCCACCTCTCCATCACTAGCCACACGTTCTTCTTTCTCCCCTGTTTTGTCATTCTCAGTTTTGCTTTCATCGTCTGGGCTGGTTTTATCACCTGCCTCATCAGATTGATCATCCTAAACAATATCAAAATCTGCAACAGCCACTACAGCTGTAGTTTAAGGTGCAGTCGACATCGAAAGCAGTTGTATATCAGGTTGAAATGGTCTGGCAGCAGACTTTACATTCACATGATGGTCAATAGACAATACAATTTGGGTGTTCATGTGGGAGAATGGACATACGAATGACATAGGTTTATGAGAGAGAGAGCACATAGGCGTGTAGATATAAAAAGACGGTTACCTGATTCAATCACAAGCTCTTCTACAAATCTGTCATCACCAGATAAATATGTTACCTATCAAAAATGTATCCCGAGATATATTGACAAACACGCACTCTTACTTACCAGCTCTGGTTTGTCTTTTCTCTCGTCGGGGGTTTCCTCACTACCAGTCTCCTCAGCTGCTTCTGGTTTCTTTTCACCTGCGCTTTCCTCAGCAGGACCGTCTTCACTCACATGAGTTTCATCACCGGCGGCATCATTCTCATCAACAGTGTCAGCCTTCTTCTCCTCATCAGCATCTGCCCTCACCTCATCGGCATCTGCCTTTTCCTCATCAGCCTCTGCCTTCTCCTCATCAGCCTCTGCCTTCTCCTCATCAGCCTCTGCCTTCTCATCAGCCTCTGCCTTCTCATCATCCGCCTCTGCCTTTTCCTTATCGGCATCCGCCTTCTCTTCTATGATGGCCACCTGAAGCCCATTGGAATGAGACAATAGCTGAACTCATGCAAACAGCAAACCGCGATCATTTCTTCACTACTAGAGGACCATGAAGAGCTGATCTATCTCAGTCAAAGGCAGCACATACAATAACAGGAAGCTTGAGTTTGGTAGTAGGGGACTATGTCCGAGTAGAATGGGGAATCAACTTACGTAGTTTGGGCAGCGGGCGTACAGAGGTAAGTAGAGGGGGAATGCAAACACAAGTGACTAGACTCAGGGGATCGCAGGGTCAGCAAGCCAGCAGCTGTCCGGCAGGACTAAATGACCCATAGCACTCATAGCACTCAGCACACAAAACAAATGAGATCATGCAGAGTTTATTCAGCAAAGTAAAAGAGCATAAATATTATAAAAAATAAACAAAAAATATGCGGAACCGGTAGTTGACTAAACTGACAGGAATGGTTTCATGAGATGTTGCAAAAGCAATTTTCTCTGATAGAGGTAATGCACAGACTGGAAAAAAACTGCATAAACACAGACTCGAGATAGAGATGGTTGTCTAGACAAACCACAATTCTACATAGATCACACTGGCTATCATTGATCACTCGAAACCTCACAGTGGGATGCATGAGATAAGGTGCACCGCATGCGAAACATTCCAGCTACATGTTGTACATAACAACGGAGCACAGCAAATCCTTGGGTCACAGCTTGCTCTGCAGGTTCGAGCATAATGCGATGCACACATTGGCATGGACTCCCCTATCATCACAAATGTACCTTTTTGGGGGGAGCCTGTTTAAAAAACACTTCAACAGCATTGTCCTCCAAAGCCTCGGCAAACTTGTCATAGTCCTACAAAACAAATCACTCAGTTTTAGAAAGCTGAAGAAATAATGCTATATTAGCATTTAGGTCCATTTAGCTGAGCAAATTAACTTACCCCGAGGTACTCGCCACCATCAAATATTTGAGGAGGTAATGCCTGCTTTTGACCATTCTTGGGAGCTGCTTTCTCCTTTATGGTGCATCTAGAATCTTCATTCTCGGGAGCACTGACATCTACCACTTCGTATGGAATACCTCGAGCATCCAAAGCATCTAATATATGCTGTTGCTTCTTTTTCAGCTACAACAAAAATCCAACATCTGACGATACGTCGGTGGGGCAACAAACGACCCAGAAATCAACACACAACATTACTTACAACATGATTAGCTGAAATGGTCGTTATATATACAATAAGCTGAGTCATGATCGTACAGGTTCCAACAGAGCAGAGAATCTCATCAAACAAGCGACTAGTAGAAGAAATCAACCGATTTGCTGGAGAGAAAAAGCGACACAGCCAGTACTTTCGAGCAGTGCCAACGAATTGTCTCCCACTGTATTTTTACGTCATAGCCCCGCTTTCTTACCTTCTTTTATTTCATTGACTACTAGTAACTTCTACAATATATCTTCAGAAGAGTACCCGCCTCAGTTGCTCGAGAGATCGTATAGATACCGTCGACTGATGAGCTTTCGGTGAACGCGTCATGGTAACAGCATGGGACAACAGCGTGCGAGCTCTGCTGATGATATAATGAATCTTCGTAGCCAACTAGCTGAACTGTGGTCGAGGTGGGTGTAATATACTGCTTTAATAGGGCGTTATATTACCTGTTACATTATTATTACCAATCCATTCGTGCATGTCGCTTGAATTTATTTTACTATTTTATGTCCTACTTGTATTAGCCGCTCTCAAGATCATTCAGAAAAATTAGTGTGGTGCTGAGATGTCTGCCGCCAGTCTTAATGCACTAGTGGTCGATGAATATGGTGGAAATGAAAATAAGCCACAGGATGCAGCTGTGGAGGATAAGAGGAACGAACTTTCAGACTCCCTTCCCAGTTTGAGCGACCGTGAGTTCCAGAGTCGGAATTTGAACCCTAACAATCATACTAAGGATCAAGACGACACATTTGGTCGAAACGATTCTGGTAATTCAGCAAATGATACTACTCCAGACAAGAATTATGGATCCACTCCTGTGATACCTTCTCCACGGCTAGATGAGGCTGAAGCGACCAAAACTCACAATGGTCATGATGATTATGACTATTCCGATGAGTTCCACAGTGACTTTGAAGATGACAGCAAACCACAGGATGGCTCTGATATCAGCAGAAAGTCCTCCCCTCGAGGTAGTGTCACTGTCTTGAACAAAAGTGCTGGTGAAAGGAGGTACAGCGATGATACACAGTTGAATGGCGATGGCGGCTCCGGCCCAATGCGGAATAATGACTATGGAGAGGAGAATGAAGAGCGAGACCAGTTTGACAAGACACCACCCAGATATGACATTCCTTCTGCACCATCAGAGCAGAATATCATTCCTCATCATTCACCTCAACTCACACAACACCGGCAGACGTCTAATCTCTCCAAACGATGTAAGGACAAAAACTAGTCCCTTCACTTCAAGATTTCATGTCAAATAACCACCCTTATTCTCTACTCCTCTCCCTGTTCTTCCCACCCTCTCCCCTCCCCCAGTGTACTTCAGTTAAATTTTCCTGATTCAGTCTCTCAAGACTACTAGTATGCAGTTGTCCCAGTCATATGACACCTGTAATTAGTTCTGTGTACTCTGCAGCTCTAAGGAGTAAGGCTCCATCCAATGCCGCCAAGAGTAGATCGAGAGCTACTAACCGATTCCCATCAGCGAGGGTCGTCAACCTCATGGACCTCAAGGTGAGAGAGCATTCAACTCAGCCACTAGGGTGATACTAGCGTTGTATCAATGATAGTTTGTACTTCGTTACTACATCGTTACTACATTGTTACTACAGCCGGTTTGGAATACTTTTATTTCATTCATTTTCTTCCTTTCACTTATGAAAGGTGATAGCTGGCAGGACTTCTCTCTGCTATTGGTAGGCGTAGCTCGACCAATCAAGTGGCATATAGATAGGCATTCACCTGATGCTTGTATCAGACAGTAAGTACTCTAGTGCACTGGAGTCCATAACCCTCTAACAGAGATTTCCTATTCTATTCTAACAGACATGGTGTTACTGGGGTGTATTGCCAGCTGGTTGGTGTTACTGGGGTGTATTGGCAGCTGGTGTGAAGTCATTGGTCAATACGTGGTATCTGTGGATGATTTAAGTGTGAAGTCGTGACCTTCTGTAGCGGGAGATGGAGAAACTATCAGATGAGATAGAGAATCTGACTATGGAGAATAAGGTGCTCAGACGAAACAACCTGTTACAATCGCGTCAACTTGAGAAATGTGAGAAAGAAGAAGACCAGATGCCGGTGACGTTTGACCGACAGAATAAGGAGCTGAGAGCTCTGAAGCAGCTGCTGAGGTGAGGGCCGATTCTCTATGTTTCTCTCTCTCTACTTGGATGTGTGTAGGCAGGGGGGAGGGTGGTGTCTGCATATCTGATAATACCTCACCTGACCTCATGCTGTCAGTGAGCAAACATACCCTGCAACAGTACACTGCAACAGTACCCTGCAACAGTACCCTGCAATAGTACCCTGCAACAGTACCCTGCAACAGTACCCTGCAATAGTACCCTGCGATAGTACCCTGCGACAGCGCCTTGCGATAGTACACTGCGACAGTAACCAGCGACAGTACACTATAATAGTACCCTACGATGGTGAAATTGCACACGCACTGTGAATGGCTCAATGCTTACTGTAGACGACAGAAGGATCGGTATGAGAAAACAGATAGAGTACTGAGGCACTTGGAGGGTAAGCTACACAGAAGTGAGAGAGAGGCGAAAAATCTGGAGAGGCTCTCCAGTGAGAAGGAGCTGGAGGAGAGGGATCGAATGAGGCGGAGATTAGCGGCTGTGGAGAACAGCACGACTGAATGCGACAGCAGGATCAGTGTGAGTATCGAGATGGGGGATGAGAGAGAGAGAGAGAGAGAGAGAGAGAGAGAGAGAGAGAGGGGAGGGGGGGAGG
>ERZ1740065.2720-NODE-2720-length-11032-cov-7.553066_pt1 | contig 11032 bp, 15 predicted proteins | sample MGYA00581738_ERZ1740065 | MGnify/ENA primary metagenome ERZ1740065 (study PRJEB43018, sample SAMN04849749) | marine metagenome | isolation source: floating plastic debris | place: Pacific Ocean | collected 2008-09-01 | study: EMG produced TPA metagenomics...
TGGGGCCTGAAGCTGATCCGAACGAAGGGCGTCCGGCGTGCCCGCATCGCGGTCGCGCGCAAGCTTGCTGTGATTCTGCACCGGATGTGGGTCACCAACACGCCATTCCAGACGGAGGGCGCCCGCATGATCTAAACCCTAGAGATACCCGGTTCGTCCTGGTCTGGACGAAGTGTGTGGATGACGCCGTTTATGTCTCCTGCGCTCGAAGACGAAGCGCGCGCAAAAGCAAGGCGCTCCACAACACAAGATCACACACATGCATGCAGCGGCGCCAACGCTATGCGCCAACCAGACTGCGAAGAGAAGCGTGACCCAGACTTGGCGAAGAGCCGGATCAAAGACGAAAATATGGAGCTTGACCCGATAGCCCGATTAGAGAAGCGGACATAAGCTTTGAGGCTCGAGATGCATGAAGGAAACTTGTGAGTGGTTGCAGGCGTCACACCATGAAGATGCAGAATTACCCAAGAAAGTTCTAAGGTGTCACCCACGATGCGTGCCAATGCTGATCTGAAAACTCGATCAGAGCTCGGCGATGACCATCCCTTTCCAGAGAGAGTATATCGTATTCGAAAGCATCAATCTCTATGAGCGCGAAATGTTTGCGAGACAGATCGAGTTCGCGCTCAGGCTGGGGATCCAACAAACGCGTTCCAGGTGCTGATTTGGTGGAGTAATCTGACTGACTGCGGGCCGGCAATTTGTCAAAGGCCGCATCTTTTCTTGCTCCGTCGACATGAACGACTGCATCACCTCGCAATCGGACCTGTAGCATCTGTTTTGGGTCGAAGAAGACAAGTTCAGCTTGTGATCGTTCGGCCAGATCTTTCAACTTGCTCGATCGTCGATCTGTATAAATCACCACTCGATGATTTTGCGGATCGAAGCGACGTAATACGACAACTCTACCAGACGAACCTGAGGCGTCCGATCCCGTCACAAGCACGGGCCATTTCATTGCTGATTTGCGATCGACGCCAGCTCTCACAAGCTGAGCGGCAATCCAATCGGGTATCTGGTTGAGATCGGTTGGGATCGGCATCCGCTACTCTTAATAGACGAGTTCACCGCGCACATTCTTTAGAGATGTTTTGAGCTTTTCCATAGCCCGTTGCTCAATTTGGCGGACGCGCTCTTTCGATATTCCGAGATTTTCTCCAAGCGCCCCCAGTGTCGCCTTTTCTTCTGAAAGCCGGCGCTCCGAGATTATGTATTGTTCGCGTTCGTTCAGTGTCTCGAGTGCTTTCGATACCCACTTCTTGTAAGTCTCTGCATCTCGTGTCTCGATGGTGGTTTCCTCTGGCGATGGCCCGAAATCTTCCAGCAGATCTTGCCGTTCCATGTCGCCGTCTGATGCTAGTGGTGCGTTCAAAGAACTATCCGATGCCGATAAGCGGGATGCCATGAACTCCACATCTCGTTCTTTGACCCCAAGATCTTCCGACACTTTTTTCACATTTTGCGGTGCCATCAATGCGCCATCTGTATCATCAATCTGACCGCGCAACCGACGCAGATTGAAAAAAAGCTTCTTGTGAGCGGAGGACGTTCCCGTTCGAACTATAGACCAGTTGCGCAAGACGTAATCCTGCATAGAAGAACGGACCCACCACATCGCATAAGTTGAGAAACGAACCTCTCGCGCTGGGTCAAACTTCGCCGCCGCCATCATGAGGCCGACATTTCCTTCTTGAACCAGATCAGCGCGGGGAAGGCCGTAGTTGCGAAACTTCGAAGCCATAGAAATGACGAGACGCATGTAAGCAGTCGTCAATTCATGGAGGGCGCTTTCGTCCTCATTCTCGCGCCAGCGGTTGGCGAGCGCTTTTTCGTGATCTGCTTCTAGCATAGGCGCCTTCATCGCCTTTGTTATGAACCCTCGGTTTGGGTCGTCACTACTCTGCATGGTGGAAGCCTTTGTGTGGACTGACAAGCTTACGGATCTTTCTCAATCTCTAATGTGAAGTTGGTCCGGCGATCGTCTTTGAATAATCCGCTGCAATGTCCGTCGATGCATGTTCAGCAAGCGCGCCGTTTGCGACACGTTCCGACCGTTCTTGTTGTAGACAGACTGGATATACTCCCACCGTGCGTCATCAGGATCCATCGGGGTTTCCGGCGGCGAAGGCATACTTCTGGGTGCGGCGAGGAGTGAGTTGATGACGTCTTCTATATCAGCAGGCTTAGAGAGCACGTTTTGAACGCCGATTTTCACAGATGCCACGACGTTGGGTAAAGCCCCGTAGCCGGTCAGGACGACCATGTGCGTTGATGGGCTGGTCTCTCTTAAAGTCTGCGCAACGTCCAATCCAAACCCATCGTCTAGTCTAAGGTCTAGGACTGCGAACGCGGGTGGATTGTGTTTAGCAACCGTCAACCCATCCCGTACCGTTCCAACAGCTGAGACGATAAAGCCGTATCGCGTGAGGGACTGGGCAAGGCGTTCGCGAAAAACCGTGTCATCGTCCATGACCAGGCAAGAACGATCTTCAAGGACACTGACCTGCGCCGCTAATTCCTTATCAATTCGGTCGTCGAGCATCATAAGTCCTTTGTTCTCAAACGAAACGGCGATGGCGCTTTAGCCGTCGTTCCAACAAACGTGTCGCTGGCATTTTTTTCACGATACGTTTTGCGTCGATGCCCAAAGAGTTCTGGTTAAGCTCATTCGGTTCCAATGGTTTGGTTCGATCTGTGGTCTGGCGAAACTCTAATGAATTCGAGTTCAGGCGTCTGGGAGGATTCGTTCTTTTCATTTTTATCTCTATCTCCGTGAGTTAGGGGCAACGATTGTCGATACGTATTGGAATGGGTTCGGGTTTCATCGCCCATGAGTATGCTTTCAGCGCCAGGCCGCGGTTTGCCAGCGATCGAGCTAAATCTAGTTGGCCAACACTTTTTAAAAGCCGTGCTTGACGGATTAGCGACCCAGCGAGGTTACGAAGGGATTGTCTCGTGTTCATGCTTTGCTCCATTCCATATTGCTTACGCGATGCAGAATGGACTGGATGAGGAGGTGCAGTGTTTGTCGCAGGCACGACGAAAATCCGATCCTCTCGCAGCAATTAATTGCGCCCAAGAAAGATCCGAACACTCGCCATACGCGTAATACGGACTGAGACACAACACCGTCTCTCCATACCGATATTACCCTCAGGGTAGACATACGGGCGGGTGTTAAATCCTGAAACAGCTTGGGTGAGTTTCCAGGCGAACTGGGTTCGACCTTCGTCCCTCAGACCAAGGATTAAGCATATGGCCATGGATGCCATCACTCCCAGTGATCAGATCCCTCTAACCGAAGATATAATTAGACCAAGCATGGAAGATGCGATGGATGCCGTTCGCACGCTGCTCGCATGGGCCGGTGACGACCCACGCCGAGAAGGTTTGATCGACACCCCCAAGCGCGTTGCAAAAGCTTACAGAGAGTTCTTCGCTGGTTACGAAATGGATCCCGCAGAAGTGCTGGAACGCACCTTCGAGGATGTGCAGGGTTATGATGATATCGTGATGCTGCGAGACATCGACGTCGAAAGCCATTGCGAACACCATGTCGTTCCAATCCTGGGCAAGGCTCACATTGCTTACATGCCAACAGATCGGGTCGTAGGAATCTCCAAAATTGCGCGCGTGGTCGAAATTTTTGGTAAGCGGCTTCAAACTCAAGAAACGATGACCGCCCAAATCGCTGACTGCATTTCAGACGTCTTGAACCCTGCAGGCGTCGCCGTCCTGATCGATGCGAAACATCAGTGCATGACGACCAGAGGCGTTCACCACAAAAACGTCGCGACGATCACAACCCAATTCACCGGCGTGTTTAAAACCGACAAAGATCTGAGAAATCGGTTTCTGCGGCTCGCCGAACCAACGACAAGACTCCAGAGACTCCGACATGGTCGCCCTCGCGTGATGACGCGCTCAGACGGCTTCATACGTTTGTGCCTCAGATGGGCGCGAGCTACGCAAAGCAAAGAAACTTCGATTTTGGCGCGGGGAAACACGACAAGATTTCACGCCTATCACCTTGGTTGCGTCACCGGATCATAACCGAAAACGAAGTGCTCTCGGCAACCCTCGATCATTTCAATGTGAGGGAAGCTGAGAAGTTCATTCAAGAGGTCTTTTGGCGCGGCTATTTCAAAGGATGGTTAGAGCATCGCCCGGATGTTTGGACCTATTATAAATCCGACCTTGTCATGCTTGTTGACCGTCTGGAGAAAGATGCTGGCCTAACGCGTGAGTACGATGCAGCTGTGTCCGGTCAGACCGGTATAGCCTGCTTTGATGCCTGGGCGAGCGAACTGGTGACAACGGGTTACTTGCACAATCACGCGCGAATGTGGTTTGCGAGCATTTGGATTTTTACGCTCAAGCTTCCTTGGCAGTTGGGCGCAGACTTTTTCTATCGCCATTTGCTTGATGGAGATCCCGCTTCGAACACCTGCTCTTGGCGGTGGGTGGCTGGGCTGCACACAATCGGCAAAACATACCTCGCGCGCGCTGACAATATCGAGAAATTCACCGCCGGTCGGTTCGCCCCCCACGGACAATTGGCAACGATGGCCAATGCGCTGGAAGACCCGCGACCTGTCTCGATTACGGCTCCGAAATACGCAAATCACGATCTCGTCGGGCGACGGGTTGGGTTACTCGTCACGGAGGAAGACTGTCATCCCGAAAGTCTTGCCGTCCTTCAACCGGATGCCGTCCTCGTTCTGACCGACAGCACGCCAAGATCTGTCCTGCCGCTCGGCGAGAAAAGCTCGGTTTTCGCTTCCAATTCGCTGACCGATCGCGCCGAGTCTTTCGAAGCGCATTTTGATGTCGGCGTAACGGTCCAAAAAAAGGGGGAATGGTCGGACAGTCTATCTGAATGGATGGAGGCGAACGATTTGGAGGTCTGTGTCACATCTCGCCTTCCGCTCGGCCCAGTTGCTCGGCGGACAAGAAAGGCCTGCCAGGCAGCTGGCATTGAATTGCTGGAAATCACAAGGGTGTACGACCAATGCACTTGGCCACACGCGAAACGCGGTTTCTTTGGCTTGAAGAAAAAGATCCCTCAAATCCTCAGCGAGATTGGCTTGGAGAAAACGGATGCGCGACCCGCAACACTTATTTGAGGCCGCTCATCGTCTTATGGCGCAAAGTGATGGCGGCGCGACGTTAGAGCGCGCGGCAAAGCTCATGCAGGAGGCCGCTGATCTAAATCATGCTGGCGCCGCCAACAATTTTGGCGCCATGCTTCAATATGGCCGGGGCATTGCACTCAGTCTCGATCGAGCTCTCGTCTATTATCAAAAGGCGGCCGAGCTTGGCCTTGCTGAAGGGGCATTCAATCTTGGGTTTATGCACTTGCACGGCCTCGCAACGAATAAAGACGCCGTTCTCGCCCGTCGCTTGTTCGAGCAAGCCGCAGCCGGAAATGATGTCGATGCGCTTACCCATCTTGGCCGCATGGCGATGTTGGGAGAAGGTGGGGTGCAAGATTTTGCTGCCGCGCGCGGTTATTGGACCACAGGCGCAAAACTGGGCGACGGTCGATGTGCGTTCAATCTTGGCATCGCTAATGCCGGCGGCCATGGCGCCCCACCAGATTTCAAAATGGCTTATGCTTGGTTTCTTGAGGCTGAAAAGCTCGGCAATGAGGGGGCACCAACTGAGCTCAAAAAACTGAGGCCCGTCATGTCGCAGATTGAGATCGAGGATGCTGAAAAGCTATCGCGGGAAATGAGTATCAGTGCGAACTAGGTTGGCTCGCTGAGCGCGCGTTCGATATCAGCGATGAGTTCAGTATCGGCTGGTCTAATAGCCGACGGATAGGCTTGAAGAAACGATCCGTCTCTACCGATCAGCACCTTATGGAAATTCCACTTCGGTTCAGCTTTGTCGCCCAAAGAGTCTTTGGCCATGCGCCACAACTCATGCTGCTCTTCCCCAACCACCTTTGTTTTGCGCGTGAGTGGAAACTCGACCCCGTAATTGATTTCGCAGAATGAAGATATCTGTTCCTCTGTACCGGGCTCCTGCGCGCCAAAGTCGTTCGATGGAACGCCGAGTATGGTGAACCCCTGATCTTTGAATGTTGCGTAGAGTTCCTGAAGGCCGGCATATTGCCCGGTGTACCCGCATCTAGATGCGGTGTTCACAACAAGAACAACTTCACCAGAGAACGTCGAGAACGGTAGTGGTTTCCCTTCAATGGTGGTGAAAGATGTTTCGTGCGCCATGCCTGATTCCTGAATGAGTGTATTGTCGCGACCACTTGCTGCTCCGTCTTCACGTGGTGTCGCCAAAGTCGCGTCACCGCATGCACAAATCATGAGAGCGGTCAGAGAGAACAAAGTGGTTTTCACTCTAAATTGTACGCGGATGATGGCGCGTCGGATGTTTGGTTCGAAGGTGAGCTGAGCGATAGTCGCCTCTGTTCACTGAACTGTGTCTGGCACTTGTTGCTCGAACTTGACCCTATTCAGGAGCGACTGAAATGCGAGCATTAGCAGACATTAGATAAAACATGACCGAGCCTTGAAGAGGTCAGCCTTTTCTCAGATCTAGATGGGACTATCGCTCGGCAGCGTTTATGAGGATCACAGAACTCGTGACAGATTCTGATACACGGCTTGCACCTCCCCCTCATCGCACCCCTGACGAATAAAGCCGTCAATCTCAGCTGTGTCTGACATGACCCAGCCAAGGACGCTGGTGATACCTGCGCCGCCACCGCGACTGCTACGAAGGTCGAGTTCGGTACTCATCGCTTGGTTTGTCAGCCAAAGCCGATTTGCATTTTCCCAGCGAATATAAGTGTCTTGGAATTTGCGATCCAAAGTGAGTTGATAGGTTTCCCCTGTTTGACGAGGGCCAGACCGGGATCCGTCGCCATAAACCGTCTCTTCGATTGGTGTGACATCAAACGTTACGGGATCGACCACCGAGCCGCTGCACTGCTCTGAATAAGCGAATAGAAACTGATTGTGGAAGACGCGGAAATAGTTCGAGTATTCGTTGCGAATGAAATCTAGCTCATCTCGCGCAAGATAATCGATCATGTCCTCAGCGGTGCGGACTTTGGGCGCTGTGCGTGCAGGGTCTTCGATGTACCCAATGGCTTCTACACGCCAGTCATTCTGCCGTTCGCCGAGCCCGCTCATCATCTCGGGGAGCTTCTGCATAACCTCTTGTTGAGTCCTCGGACGAGTTTGAACAATTCGCGTGGCGTAAGAATTCCAGGTCACTTGCAAATAGCATTGCCCATCATCGGCATCGCAAACGAGGCCGGCTGGATGATCGACTGGATGAAAGCGTAGCAAATTCGTGCCGGGGCATAAAAATTCATGCAGGATCGCGCCGTCTTTTGCGGCGCGGCGGTAAACTTGAAAACGCTCTGCCCGTGCGCCGGGTTGGGTTCCATCCATCAGGATGTCTGCCGGATCATTGCATTCTATTCCGCCCGGCATCATCGCGACGTTGAGCAATTGGGACAATGCGATCTTCGGGCGAAACTGATCTGGAACGGCACCACCGGCCATGCTCCAATTCGCAGTGCGCGACAGTGTGACGGCAGCAATCTGGCTAGGTAAATGCGTAGGAAAGACGGAGAGCGTTTGAATGTCGGGACATCCGCGTTCAATTAACTTACCCAATTCGTTCAAAATTGCTTCGGCCTTTAGATCCTTAGGGTCACCGCTCGAATAGTGCGATTGCAAAGCGGTTGGGTCCCCGACCACAAGCATGACTTTCGCATCTGCATCGCAGGGGCCTGAGTAATACGCGATGGACTGGGTTCTCGTGTCGTTGACGACTGCTTCTAGCGACCCACTGCCTTCAGGAGCATTGAGCTGCAGCGTGAAATCCCCGCTTTGCTTTGAAACATAATCCTGGGCAGTAGCGGTTTCAGTACGTGCAATAACTGCAAGCGTAACGGCCAAAATGGCTGAAATGGGCTTCATGAACGCGTCCCTGCATTTTGCTATGACACTATTTCAGTAAACATCTGATGGGCGATAATAAAGGTGTGAAACAATCCTTTTTGGATTACTGTGGGAAGTATTCGCACGCGGGTCCGCTGCGCGAGCAATAGGAGAGATTGAAATGACCGCGACAGTTGTGCCCCTACTCAACCAACCCGATCCAGGCTAATCGCACTTTATGCGATCTCAGCTTGTCCGCATCCTCGCGCTCTTTGCGCTCTGTCTGCATGTTGCAGCCCCAACTGTTGCTATGGCGGCAGCAGCGGATCAGATAGATGTTTCCGGCTTCGTCTGTGTGACACCGGGAACAGGTCAAACCGATGCCCAAGCCCGTATGGTCGAGCGGCTCTCTGAATTGCTCGAATCAGACAATGAAACGCCTCAGTCAGATGACGGGACCTGCTCGCACTGTATCGTGGCCGCGAGCATCATTCTGCCCGATCAGGCCGAGGCACTGGCACTTCGCTATGCCGTTGAGGCGCAGGCCTTTTCATCTTTTGATCCAGGCCTCATGCATGAACCGCGGGGCCCACCGGTCGGGGCGACCGGACCGCCCCATCTTCAATTGATCTAATCCGCAGCGCGCCTTTGGCGCGTCCTCTGTCATTGATCTTAAATTGAAGATGTCCTCCCATGTATCGTTCTATTCTGCTCGCGACAGCGGCGAGCCTGACCCTTATCTCGCCGTCTCAAGCACAAGACTCCGCTTCTGAAGATGACCCAACCTGGCGCCAAGACACGATTATCGTAACCGGCCAACAAGGCGCCTACAGCGCCGAGACAGCTGGCGTGGCGCGCACCTCAACGCCACTGTCGGAAATCCCGCAATCGATCCAAGTGATCACACCAACCCTTTTGAAGGAACAGGAGGCGAGCACGCTCTCCGAAGCGCTGCTCAATGTCTCCGGCGTGGTGCCGTCGCAGCCCTCAGAAATCGTCCTGGCTAATCCTGTCGTGCGCGGGTTTGAAGCAGAAATCTATGTTGATGGGCTGATCGGGTATGGCGATACAGCCGTCATCGATCCGGCCAGTCTCGTCACCGTGGAGCGGATTGAAGTCGCCAAAGGACCAACGTCCGTTCTGTTCGGGGGCGGCACGGGCGCGCCGGTGGGCGGTCTGATCAATGTGGTGACCAAAACCCCGCAGGCGGAAGCCTTTACGCGCGTCGGTCTTCGCGCCGGCAGTTTCGCCACGCTTGCCCCGAACATAGACATAAACCTGCCCATCGGTGAGCGTGCGGGTTTCAGATTGCCCGCCGAATATATCTCGTCAGAGGACTTCATCGATGAAGTCGAAATCGAGCGCATCACACTCGCACCATCCTTTGGCTTTGCCCCGACAGATCAGACCGATGTGCTGCTCCGCATTGGCTATAACCGCGTCGAGCAACTTGAATATGCCGGACTTCCAAGCGAGGTCGCAGACCTGCCTGGGGTCGACCCATTTCAATTTACGGGCGCGGCCGATGCGCCGAACACCGAGATCGAAAATCTGACTGTACATGGGACCGTTGAACACCGCTTCACAGACGCGCTTAGCGGCACGTTCCAGTTGCGCCGGTTCGAGAGCAGCTTTCGGGAGTTCGCAACTTCACCCTTCCTAGCCTTCTTTCCGATTGAAGGAACGAGCGCGCCGATCATTAAAGGGCAACTCCCAGTCGATACGATTGAATGGACCGCAGATGCCAGTCTTGCTGCCGAGCTCGAAACGGGCGCGATCTCCCATACAATCCTCGCGGGCGTGACCTGGGATGACACAAATTACCAAGGCGGCACCGGCTTCGATTTCACGCCGATCGGCGTCTATGACTATATAATCGAAACGCCAGAGTTGAATTTTGGCGCAGTGCCAGCCGTTACGAACAATCTAGAGAGCGACTACAAAACGCTGGCCCTCTATGCGCAGAACCAGATGAGCTTTGGCGAGCGGTTCCACGTCTTGCTCGGCGGACGGTATAGTCAGTATGAGCTGACAGAGATCGAAGGCGGGCAAGGCACGGACGAAACGTTCGATCAGTTCGATCCTCGGATCGGTGCGACGCTCGAAGTCACCGATAGCGTGTCACTCTTCGCCGGCTGGGCGACTGGGTCGCGGCTCTCGCTCTTCTTCGCGAGCGCGGATGGCTCAGCACCGGAACTGGAAACGTCAGAATCCTTCGAGGCGGGTCTGAAATTCAATGCTGAGGCGTTCGGTCTATCTGGCACGATAGCTGGCTTTCAGATCACACGAGAGAATGTGCCGACGCCCGACCCAGCAACGTTCATCACTTCAATCCAAACCGGAGAACAAGAGAGCAGCGGGGTCGAGCTTGATCTCGTTTGGGAGCCAACATCGCAAGTTTCAGTCCTGTTCAGCACGGCGTTTACAGACTCAGAGGTCACGGCTGACACAACCATTCCAGTTGGCGATGCCATTCCGCGTGTACCGGATCAATCAGGCCGGATCGCCGCTCGCTACCGCTTTGATGGCGCGCTCGAAGGTCTCGGCGCGGGCCTTGGACTCACTTGGGCGTCCGAGGCGGACATCACACTGCCCAATAGCTTCCAATCTGACGATTATGCCGTGTTTGACGCGCAAGTGTCATATGAATGGGATCGGTATCGGCTAGGACTGAACGTTCAGAACCTGACCGATGAAGAGTATTTCTTGCCTTATCAGTACTTCGCCCAAGCTGTGGTGCGTCCAGGCGCGCCGCTCGCCGCCTTCGTCACCTTGTCAGCAGACTTCTAAGAGGAGCCAGATTTATGAACACCACCCGTAGAAATCTCCTTGGCCTCGCCGGTCTTGCCCCATTCGTCACACTCGCCGCCTACATGCAGCGCGCCGAAGCTGAAGGCTATCGGTTCGGCAATAGCGAGGAAGAAGCTTATGAACTCGCGTATAAAGCGCATGAGAATCTTATGACCTATCCGGGGCTTAACATGCATGGCGCCGAAGAGATTGCGATGCTGTGTTATGACGGCATGACCATGCTCGACTTGGTCGGCCCGCAATACTTCTTCGCCTCGATGATGGGCGCGAAAGTTCACCTCGTCACCAAAGATCCAACGCTC
>ERZ1740065.2721-NODE-2721-length-11029-cov-11.559504_pt1 | contig 11029 bp, 11 predicted proteins | sample MGYA00581738_ERZ1740065 | MGnify/ENA primary metagenome ERZ1740065 (study PRJEB43018, sample SAMN04849749) | marine metagenome | isolation source: floating plastic debris | place: Pacific Ocean | collected 2008-09-01 | study: EMG produced TPA metagenomics...
CGTTCCTCTTACCCCTCCTGCCCCCCCCCTCTCCTTCAGCCCCCTCCCCCAACACCTACACCCCCCTCAAACCCCTACAGCCCCCTAAAACCCCTACAGCTAAGATTATGTTGTATATGAACTCACGTCATCAAGATCTGAATAATAAATCACAAGTGAACATTAGGCAGGCAGTAATAACAGCTTTAGCCCGAGATTTCAACAGATGAAGTATAGGAGGGGACCCCACCGCTAATCCCCTCCAAGAAATACAGTAGATATGTGAGTGTTGGCGAGTCTGCCTAGCGCTATGAAGTAATGCACCACATTATTTATTGAAGAAATCCAATATGATTTTTCAGTCATAAAGAATAAAAAGTTTGTTGGCTGGTTCCAACAAGTCTATACCTGGTCATTTATTTGCAATCGACTGGGCCAACAAACAGTCACGTGCTGAATACTTTCTGGAGCGTCCATTTCAGGCACAAGATGAATTTTTTGGCAGCCAAGTCTCATTATTCATTGTTGGTAGGGCAACGTATGCCAGCTGAGAAATGGTGCTCTGACCCCGGCTGTTTAATGATGGATGTGAGAGTGAAAGGTGTTGGTGCCAACTACTCTCTGGAATCTGGCACTCTTGCACTCCACTCCTACATACGGCTATACTCACTGCTCATATTTCAGTCACCATCGGACTGACGAGTCCAAATTTATAAAGTAAACTGCTGTTTTACCTCAGCTATAGGCCACGGGTAGAGCGGGACTAGTTTTGTTGGTCAATGGTTGATTTTGCAGGTTAATTTGGTTGTTTTTACGAGTATTCACTCTAGACTGAGACTAGAATGGTGTGTATACACATCCACTCGCATCCACATTGACATTTCCACACGTTATAAACAGGTTTTATAGTTGAGGAAATACAGATATAACTGAAGGCGATAATCAGAGCAAACAGCGATATAAGCGTAATGGCGTGACTACAAATTGATGAAGCTTTTCATGCCAGGCATGTAGCATTTGGCAGCGGGCAGTATCAGTAACAGGGAATGAGGTCAGGACTTCTGCCATCGCTGCACTCAGACGTAAATAAATAACAGAGCCATTTTCGATATAAAATGCCTGTTGCATTATCTGAAGCGTTGCTAGTTTCAACGCTACAGCAGGAGGGAAGTGAGTGAATCACTCAGTGGCAAGTAAAACCAGCATATTACTGTCAGACACTTCATCAAGGCAACTGCACCCACCAGTTATTGACTGTCGCTAAAACACTAGGCTGCTGTCAACTAGTGCAGCAGAGAAGCATCGATACTTCACTAGTTGATCAAAGACGCAGACATCCGGCAGAATTGTATCGCTCGCTGAAACCTGCCTATAGCAGCTGGCCACCAAACACACACGTCACTGATAGTTGAGAGAGGTGTCTTATCATTCAAATGACCTAAATTCCATTTAAAATCCCTTGTTAGATCCCGCCGTGGTATCTGTGTGGCTCAGTGAGTTACCATCGTAGCTGACTGTGTGCTGGGTGGGTGGAGTAGCAATCAACCAGTGAGATGGGAAGTGATAGTCTTTAAATTGATTACTTTGAGACGTTAATTGACAGCATTGATAAATAAATTCTTAAGGAATGTGACGGCACTCGAGATTTTACATAAGCGAGCATCTATTTTCCATCTTATTTTTGCTGTCCGCCATCAGCTGCTCATACTCCTTCAGTTCGTTCAAGTAGTCGACAGGCGGCCAGCGATGCTTCTCCATGTGCTCCAGGTCCTCGTCACTCAGCTCTCTCCATTCGGTTCGCTTGGAGAAACTCAAGTAATTGGTGCTGATGAAGTGTAGACACCATTTCGACAGCTGCTCAGCATTATGGTACTAAAAATGTAAATAAAATCCAGCTGCCAGTGAGTGAAGAAAAGAATATTGAATATTGAATATTGAATATTGCGGCAGTCTCAATCTTTTTGATGTTGTTTCATTTGTTTCGCTTTATTTAAGGGAAATAAAGAAGCGGCGAGGGATCGGTTTTTGAGGTGAATATTGATTAGGTCAATTTATCATTACCAGTGACCATTTCTCACGTTGGCTGGCAGAGTGATCGATTCTTTGGTTAACCTTTGGCTGGGTGAAAGCCACTCTGGTTTGACAATAAACTTTGAACGATAGCACCAGGATATTTACGACATAACGCCAACGTGTGAGGAGTGCAACAACGCGAAACATTGTGTCAATATATAGTATCGGTGATACATCATTCTGCCCACAGACGGATTGGGTATGACAGTGTTTATCAATCTCTCGCATCAGCAACAAGTGATCACTCACTCTGGACATGATCAGAAGGCCAATGACGTCAATGTCAGATTTCTCGATGCTTTTCCTGCAGCTTTTGTCAACTATTTTGGTGATGAAGATCTCGCATAGGTTTACCAGGCGGCTGATGCCATACCTGTCCGCCAGCACCATCAGAGATACGACGTCCGTGTCTTCTAGTGGTGGCGTATGGTCGGTGTATATGTACTCTAACATCGCTAAAAATAGTCTCGACTCTGCATCGTCATGCTTCATATCCAGCTGAAATCAATTTCAAGTTCAAACTGTACAAGTCACCGTATGATAAGTGATGATGCATAGGTGTTGAATATAAATAGCTTCCCACCTGACACAGGCCTCCTTCACTGCCTTCCACAAACCTGTCCGCACTAAACATGGCCGCCATGATTTCATTTTGAGCCGACAAGACGCACTTGTGGGCAAATAGAGCTCGATCTGAAATCAAGCAGACGAACGCGTGTATCAGTGTGGGCGGATGGTTGGCATGGTCGAGATTGTTACAACCTTACGACACCTTTAAACATGAACTTGACATCGGCGCAGGCAGGCTGGTTGAGGAACAGTGATTTCATCTCCTGCCCATTCAAATCACATAAATAAGTGCCGATACTTGGGTTCAAGAATTCCTCATCATTCTCCTTATTATCACAGATTGTCTTGAGGTAGGGTAGCTCGTATGCCCCGCTCATCCATCTCACAGCGTCGAGAACTGCAGCCGACTCGTCTTCACAGAAGCTCACGGTACCTGTGGGAAGTAAACACGCGATAAAACGCAGATTCACCGCTGCTGTGAATAACTTGGCTACACCAGATGACATGTTTACAGGAAACTCATTGAATTAATGCCAAAGGCTCAACTACATCCTAGTTTTCGAAGCATAAAATAAGCGGCTTGAAGGAATTATTCAGAAACTCAGTGAACTGTAACACCACTTACCTGTGTACAAAAACTCCAAAAAATAGGCAAATGCTTGTGGCTGGATGGCGGGAGTTAGAAATACTTGTAAGTCTTTGCCTTCTCCATTATCTATCTTATCGATGCCAAGCTCCCCCCCTTGGGTGACATCTGCCAGCAGGTCGAGCTGGTTCACAACAAAGCTCTTCTGCAATAGCATAGAACGAAATCCTGTGGCATTGAGAAATTCAGGTAATCTTCTTTGATGTGGGAAATCTTTAATGAGATAAGCTGATATACAGCAGATATACTGAATTCTGCAGAATACTGGCAAGCTTGAGGCTCGAAATCAATTATCCGACTAAAGGCTGGTCCACACTAGTAGTCATGCGCTGAAGCTGAAACGTCAATATTTTAGACATATTTTGTGAAGGTCAAAGGTCATAGCATGTGGGCTAGACTTCCTATCTGCAGTTATTCGACCTACATATGACATCAGACTCATTATGATTTGCGTTGATTAAATAAATATAAAAAATCACATCTATGATCTCGATATAAATCATCGCTGGTAGTTGGGGGCGGGTAATCAGAGCCCCCCACCCGACTCCGATAATTCCAAGAGCTCTCAGTAGAATTATGGTACATATGAAAACATGATAAACCATCAGTCTAACGATATCACTACGTTATACGTGCTTTCATGGCACGAGGAGGTGTTTCTTACAGGCGACCTTATATAGGTCAGTGGATTGCATCCGATAGGATGCATAGAGGCCTGTGGTAGCCTGTACTAATACTGAGGATGAGGACGCAAGACAAAAGAATCTGCCTTACAAATCAGTGTCTTTCTCATCAACATAAAATCTACATACATTTGCATCTGCAGATTCAGGGTTATGATAAATGGGGCCACAGGTTCAGTTATCTGGTACACGTACTTCTCACGGAATTCACCACTGGTGCCAAAGGTCAAAGGTCCACAGGGATATTTCATTATATGTCACTAACTGACCTTTGCTGTGAGAATTCTTCTGAAAACTTTAGATGAGCTCGCCAGTTGCACTTGATGGGCCTTGACCACTTGACCTGTGGAGAGGGTGAATGAGACATCAGTGCAGGTTGACTTCTGCAGTGACGCCAGCCACCGGTCCCCGTACTTTGACGTCTCAACTTCGACTTCTGGTGCAAATCCTAAAGGAAACAGATCAGTTGTTGGTTGACTGTTATTGGCACAGTCTATAGCCTGCTCACAGGCATCTGATAGTCAGTAGAAGAGGTAAATCCTACCTGCAGGCGGCATCACTGGGGGTAGAATAATAGTGTCCTGCTGCCCCTTAGTTCCCTTCTTCACAACGCCAAACTTTGATTTCTTCCCTGCCTTATGTTTGCTATAGGTTACACCAAGTGATACCTGGAAAAGCCCATAGACTGAGAGAAAATTCAAGTTTCTGCGTGGACTTGGTGAGTCTGATAGGAATTAAAGCTTACTGCGGTGTCCAGGCATCTATCGACCTGATATCCAGAGAGAGCACTTGTCTCTACATACTGACTGCAATGGCAGACAGCTGCCTCCTTCTTTGCCTTATCATAGGACACCTGGCGCTCTTTGCCATTGCCAGATGCTCTGAGATCTGAAGAAGTATGCATAAAATACGTTGGAAAGTTAAGAGTAGACAACTCCCTTTATATGGATTCAATGACGAGAGGGCAATTCCAAATGTGAATTCATATGTCGGTACAAATGATTTGTATAATAATCCAAAATTGAAGAAGAGAGACAGGGCTCATCAGGAAATATTATGAGAGAGAGGAGGGACAGATGGAGGGAGGGTGGAGGAGAGGGAGGGGAGTGGGAGGGGAGAGGGAAAGAAGAGGGAGAGGGAGGGGAGAGGGAGGGAGCGAGGAGGAGATAGGACAGCATCATCTGGCAGTGCTACACTTCACTTACCCGACTTACAGCCTACCAGTAGTCTCGGGACACCGGGGCAATGATGCATAATCTCTGGGATCCATTTCTCTCTCACATTGTCGAGCGATCGTGGAGAGTTGATATCAAAGCAAACAAGGAAGATATCGGTCTGTGGATAGGAGAGTGGCCGCAATCTGTCATAGTCTTCCTGGGGGTAGAGAGTGTCAGTGTCAGTACATATGGTAACAGGTCTCTAGAGTTACTACGCAGTTCTTACACTTCCTCTCTACACTATTTTTTGTCTGATAAATCACCTGGCCAGCAGTATCCCAGAGGGCAAGGTTGACCATCTGTCCATCAGCCGTCCTTGTCACACAGTAGTTATCAAACACTGTTGGCACATACTCGGATGGAAAAGAATCTGTGCAGCTGCGTATCAGTAAACAGCTTTTCCCTAGAAATGAAAAGAAAGACTCATATATGGTACTTATACTGGCTGTGAAACATGAATTATATGGATGCAACCCATTGATATAATTACTCACCAACTCCTCCGTCTCCGACAACAACTAGTTTTATAGAGCTCATAGCTGTGGAGTCTTCGATAAAAAAACAAATTCTTCAAAAATTTCTGACTGATGAAATATCTGCATGCACAAGTTATTGCTCTATCGAACAGCAGGGAAACCCTTGGCGAGTTTTATACACGCGGTACCGTCGATCTGTGTACTGGGCTAAAAATATCATCCAATCATAAGCCGAGCTATTTATAGAGATAGCGATCGACTACGATTGGGAAAATAAAATATATCAATGAAAAATAATATGGTATTGTTTTAGAGATAGGATAATGGTTGGTAAAATATCCTTTATATAGCATATAGTATTTTTTATTGATAAATATGCAAATTTTTGCCACGGAGCACGATACGTTGACCCCAACGTAATCTGTCTCAGAAAACAGTTTCCTCTTTTACACTCGATCAGCTGCAAGTAGGACTTTCTGGGCATACTGGTAGCAATGGCTAAAGTCAAAGAGAGTCTGGCGACGTATCAAAAGTATCTCAAGGAAAAACTCCAGGAGAAGAACGCAGTGACAGATGTACTGCAGAAGATCGAAGAAAAAACTGGAGTGCAAAGGATCTATGTCGTATATGGTGAGAACAACTTAGCCGACTTCACTGCTGCTTGCATGCACCACTTTAGATCTGCTCGTTGTCAAACATGGCTTTGTAGTTGGTTTCTCTCATGATTTTTCAAGTGATATAATGGTAGTAGCTCACGATATTAGTGCGGCACTAATACTAAATTAACAGTTTTGTTCTTGTCGGACGCTCTGTCCAAGTATTATACCTAATGAATGAATGAACGACACAATGGCTGACTCCCTGCTGAACACGATTCAGGTTTGATGGTGTCTAACGATTGCTTGGTGGCTTAAAGTAGGCATAGTTGCTGCTTTTCACTATTATACCTTCTCTCATCAGCCATAAGCAAGGAGCAAGTGAAGGTGGGACGCTGATATTGGAACTAACTACGTCGTTGCATCACTCTATTTACTATTAGTTCATTCTAGTGCATGTGTGTGTGTAAACTTTTCAGGTGTTCTGGCTATCACTGCTCTCTGGTTAATGGTTGGGTATGGAGCTCAGCTATTATGCAATTTCATTGGATTCTTATACCCAGGATATGCATCGTGAGTTGATTGAAACTGACATCTAGTTAAAATCGCAGTAGCCTATTTGCCGGCGCTTTCTAGCATTCATCAACATACTTTTACACTTTATAAAGATTCAAGGCAGTCGAAAGTAAGAACAAAGATGATGACACCCAGTGGCTGATCTACTGGGTCGTGTATGGAACATTCGCTCTCGCTGAGATGGTCACTGACGTGCTCTTCTTTTGGATCCCATTCTATTGGTTCTTCAAGGTTAGTAGGGCTCATGTCCACTACTAGTGGCCGCCTGTGCTACTCTAGCTCTGGGTAGCGGGCTCACTGAGTGTTTTTTCTCTGGTATTTGGAGCAGCTCCCAGGGTGGCTGACGGAGGCAGGCAATTGTCTAAACTTGTGCTAGTTTACTACTCATCTGCAAGTTATCGCAGCTATTAAATGCCGACCCATCGCTACACCTAGAACTACAGCCACTTCATGTGGTACCCAGTTTGAATGCAGGTATAATCATTGCCAATAACGCCTGCATCAACTGCAGAGTTTGCTGCGTACAGACTGAGTGAACTTATGGGTGTGCAGTCCATCCCGGCTGTGAACCGCCAACGCATCTCACACGCTTTGAGCCTTGAGCCGGCTATTTGTTATCTACTGCACATGTGGCACCAGTCATGCGCACGATGAGTGCTCACTGCCCACTACCTGTCAATAATAGTGAAATCTCCCAGTGACTCATTGCTGGGAATGTCACTAGAAGGTGTGGCCAATGTCAATAACATTATGTCACCAACTGGCATCAATGCTGTCAGCGTTTACTGTGATCAGCAGCTGCGACAAAGGGCTGATAACTCTTCATGACGTTCTGTAGTGCCTGTTCCTTGTTTGGTGTATGGTACCTCAAGAATGGAACGGCTCCAACTTTGTCTACTATAAGCTGATCAGGCCGTTTGTGCTGAGATACGAGGATGAGATCGAAGACAGCCTGAGCAAGGCAAAGAAACTGGGTCAAGACCTTTACACCGAAGGTACGTGTACCATCCCAAGGCTTGCTGTAGGTGAAGTAACCTGTCGCCACGCTGTATTTACCCTCACATTTGTATTTACACTTACAGGAAGTAAAGCAGCCAGCGATGCCACTGAGGCTGCCACCAGCGCTGCAGTTAAGGCCGCAGTTAACAAGGCTGACTAAGTGCAGGCCGCAAAACCTTCTCCATCTCTCTAATGATGAGCATAGCTAGTCACCCTCGATGCCGTAAAGTTTGATGACTGTGAGCCGCCTAGCTATACACCCTAATCACTGCATATCTCTCTCTCACTCACTCTCTGTCGCATAACTGCTGCTGTGACCCAACAACGGCAAGCCTACCAAGCTGACAGCGGTCGCAGTAGATTATTAGTCTGACCTGTGTATATCATCTAAGCACGCAGGCTGCTGGAGAAGTAATGATAGTTGACTCTTGTGAAATCGTTGTTATTTGTCATGATCTTTTGTGTCGGATGAAAGCTGTTGCACCCGTTGTTGGTTTGTATATAAGATAATAAAGCTCATCGAACTTAGCGGAATATTACTTCGGACCAGCTTTGGTTATACCTCTGGTAGCACCCATACTACCGCCTGTCCTCGCTAGCTAGGGAGTGCTGTTGTTATATCATAGGTTAGTTCAGTTCATTTCCTGGGAACCGTTGTGTGGCAGCATGTGCTGACGTAGCGAGTAGACTCATTAGGTCCCATGTGTGCGGTAGACGAGGTACTTGCACTAAACATGAGAGATGTTGGCTGAGGCGTGTGCATCCGCATGTTGTGTGTCGATTCTTCTAATCAAGTTGTTAGCTTATATCATTAGGTCAATGTTTATATGGTGCGATAAAATGAGATAGAATAGAAGGATCAATACTAAATTGAGGGCCATTGCGATGTGAGTTCCTATGACTAGACGCGTGAAGTCTGTATTATAGTCCAGTCATGTGGAGACAACCCTCCATCCATTACTCCGGGCTACCATAGCTGTTGGGTCATGCTCAGGTCGTCTGCTCGATGTGAGGATTGTCTACGTGCTCCGCAGCGCTTTTATCCAGCATATCTAGATATATATCTTGAACTCTCTGTTGAAAGGATTTTTCCCATCTATTGTTCAGTTTGGTCAACACATGGTCAGTTGTTATGGCTTCTGCAGTAATGGAATCGACCAATGAGTGAGCGAGTTTCTGTTTGGTGCGGTAGTCCTGTGGATGAGGATGAGAATAAGGACTCAGTAACTAACTGCAGGTATGTTTGTCCAGTTGTGATGATGATCCCAGACTTACCTGCTGTAGTTGTATAGCCTGGTCGATGGTATTGAAGTTGAGCACTGCCCTACTGAGGGTCTCAGACCCGTAGGCCTTCTGATCGTCTGACGTGACGGCACCATTGCCAGATCTGGCCTTCTCCTCCGTAATGACTTGCTTCTTCCTGTTAAATATAGCTGATTGTGTCGCGACATGTTCTGGTGTGACATGAATCATGAGACAAGAGGATAGGAGACAGATCACCTTGGCTCCGGTAGCAAGGACAGCAGGCGAAAGTTGGGCAATCCTTCTGCGATGGTTTGGCTCATCCGGCCAAACATCTTTTCTGCCAGAAGTATGTCACTAGATGTGACCTATATTACAACACAATAGAAAATGCGCCTATGGAAGGCTTGTAGGATGTGGGTGACTGGGGTTGGTTTCCTTGGCTATACGCTCTGCTAGCTATTAGCCATCTGCCACTTTTCTACAGGTAAGCTTCTTGTGGCTCAGCGTAATGGGACAGCATTCGGACTAAACTCAAGGCATTATATGGACAGTTTCCACGTTCCTACACTAATCTCTTCCAGTAGGCAGTACTTCCCAACCTGACCTGTCAAATACGATAATCCCACCTCTAGTCCGTTGATGGTTTTCACATTGAAGTGGGCCAGCCTGAACACGATGTAAGGTTTCCACATGGTCAGCTGTGTGACAGGGTTGCCTTCGCCATCCACTGTGAGATTCTCGATCCTGCGCAGCTGAGACAGGGCGTTCAGCTGCTCCAGACTGTGGATATTATTCGCTGTGAACTGATACGTCTGAAATGAGTTATTCCATACCATTGGCATGTTTGGTGTCTATGAAGGGGCGAAGATCATGGCGAGGATAATGAATTACATGAGCGGATGGAAATTTGGCACGGATCTTTGTGAATGCCTTTGTGACCACATCGCCAAACTCTATGAATTTGAAGATGATGGTGGTGACGGCTCCAGCGGCCTGGAGGCCCCAGTTCCGGTCAAGGCTGTCTACTGACCCCAGGCCATAGCAGGTGACTGTATCATTATCGAGTTCAGCCAGTCCGTTACCTCTACTGAAACCAGTTAGAAAATTACATAACACACTTACATAATACGGTATCACTAGGTCACTTACCACCATTCCTCAGCAACAGCGGCTCAGCGGGCGGGCGAGATTTCCTATTGTTCTATTCAAGTGCAGCTTTGAATACAGGCAATTAGTTCAAGATGTGGTGTACTGATGTATCCACTCAAACTTGCATGGAAAATGATAAATAAACTGAGGCTATGCAGACAATATCCGCATATAAAACATGATAATCTACAAATACAGTCTACGACAACACCGTGTACCGACAACACCGTGTACCAACGCTGATAATAGTTTGCAATGTCTACATGTTCACACTGAAGACCTACGGTAGAAATGTAGCTCCAATGCGAGTTATGCTGCGCCTGGATAGAATTGTTTGATAAGATGAAGTGAGGCAGTACAGGCAGTGGTGACGGTGGGTACGGGTAGCGATGGCGGTGGATAGCGATGGAGGTAGAGTTAGATGAGAGATGGTATAGTGGTATGATTATAGATGTATGGGTATATAAATATTGATAAATTTAGATAAAAGATAATTTTAAAATAAAATCGATGTCGTTAGATATGTTGCACGTTTGAGTGTTTTTCTGCTTGTGTTTATTCTTGTGTGATTTTAGGTTGTGTTGCTCTTTTGGTTGGGTTTTCGATGGGTTTGGTTAGCGATGGCGGTGGATAGCGATGGTGGTAGTGTAAAATCAGAGATGGTATACTGGTTTGCTTTACGTTGAAATGGTATCAACATCTTGATCAATTTTGATAAAAGATCATTTTAACATCAACTCGAAAGGTTAAAACACGTAATAAACATCTCTGATCATTGGAGTACTTGAGTATATCAGTGTCAGACGAGAGAGAGAGAGAG
>ERZ1740065.2722-NODE-2722-length-11029-cov-10.563423_pt1 | contig 11029 bp, 7 predicted proteins | sample MGYA00581738_ERZ1740065 | MGnify/ENA primary metagenome ERZ1740065 (study PRJEB43018, sample SAMN04849749) | marine metagenome | isolation source: floating plastic debris | place: Pacific Ocean | collected 2008-09-01 | study: EMG produced TPA metagenomics...
CGCCCCCACTTCCCTTCCTCTTTTCTTCTTTCACGAGACTTTAGCTGTTATGTTTGTACTACACTTCAGCTGTCCGGTTGTTACGACTCTTTCGCTGTCCGGTAGTAACGACTCTTACGCTGTCCGGTAGTAATGACTCTTACGCTGTCCGGTAGTAAAGACTCTTACGCTGTCCGGTAGTAATGACTCTTACGCTGTCCGGTAGTAACGATTCTTACACTGTCCGGTAGTAACGATTCTTACACTGTCCGGTAGTAATGATTCTTACACTGTCCGATTAGTCAACAGAAATAGTTGATGAGCCATACTTGGATGAGCTCTATAGTTTACACAGAGTGAATTGTCTTAATTTCATCACCTTTGTTTTCACAAGATTCTCCGTGATATCCCAAGTCACAAAGGCATCTGATATCTCCTCTAGTCTGAAGATCATAAGTACACTTTCCATTGCCGCCACATAGCAAGTTGCTACAGAGATCCTGAGCTGCAACAAGCAGACGCGTTTATTTAGTTGTGAATCATGGAGGTACAGGGCTAAATCAACTATTTGCAGAGCAGAGCTTAAATTTAGTAAGTTAGGCCACATATCCCTGGTGCAGCGAAGGACCGTCCTCTTGCTACCAAAGCAAGCCTAGTCATATCTGATGGTATGAGAGGAGATGGGAGACTATATTCACCGTATGTAAGCAGAGGCAGCATGTATTGTAGTGTAGGTGTATGTATAGCTGCTGTGGCACTAGCAATCATAGTGGGGTGGAAATAGAGTTACTAGCTACTGGGTCTGATGATGCCATACCGGAAGCAGTGCAGCCTGTTATTCGTAGGTCAAGGTAATCATGAGTTTTGTCTCAAAGCATTTACACTATTGAATAGTGCCTTCATCACATGGGCTTATAAGACGAAATCATCCACAGCATCTCATAGATAGATACTTTGAAGACAAACATACTGGGTACTCATTTTCTCGTAACTTAGATAAGCTATAGAGCCGAACCCATACTCCTACAGCTACGACTTATTTGAGCCTGTCTCAGCAAGATCTAACTGGTAAGCTACAGGGAACATCAGGAAATTAACAACCACAGTTGTAGCCCTGAATTTGGCATGGGAAATGGTGGAGGGTCCCAATGCAAAATACCGTCATCTGTGCTCCACATCAATGCCGCCATTTAATCTATGTCAATCCAAGATCAACTCAGATCAAACCATTCTGTGATCTACATGTACATCAAGAGATTAGTGGTTGTATCCTGTATGAGGTATTACAGTGTGTCTCTGGTTTAACTGCTCTCCTATCAACTTCACTCTTTTCCAATAGTGATTCTGCAGATGCTGTCATGAACTACGCTATGATGTTAATATGGCTTTTGTCATTCTCCCGTAGATATTCGTACATCAGCACATGCGGGAGTGAGCGGGAGTGTGCGGGAGTGAGCGGGAGTGAGCGGGAGTGAGCGGGAGTGAGCGCAGATAGGCGCAGGAGTGAGTGCGAAAATCAGCAGGAGAATGACAAACACCGATAATAATCTCAAATATGTTGGTAGCGGAAATCTTACCCCAATAATAACAATGCAACAATTTCTGTTATATGACGCTTATGATCTCATATCAATTGCGTTTTCTACTATTGAAGATCATTGACAAACAATCGAAAATAATCTCCACTTGGGCAAGAACTCTTTGATGCTCTTTCATAAATGCTTTAGTATGAAATGCTATCAATGCCAGTGCTGCATAGGCTATCATTCATTTACTGCTCCAGTTATATGACCTATGGAAATGCTCATGCCATAGAGAGGCAAAAGCCCGGAATGAAGCTAAATTAGAAACAGTATGGAAATTAAGTAGTCAAGACAAAACATATAGAGCGCAGCACATAGAGCGCATAAAATATGGAAATACACATTACAATACTTACCGCTATTTGGAGAAGTGTAAGTCACCACAAGGAAGAATAGCAGCTCAAGCAGTCCGACAAAGACCCAAATGAAGATACCGCGACTCATCATAGATAGCAAAAAAGCTGTGATACTAGAACACGTTCCTGTACTTGTCAGAGTCAGAGAATCAATGTGCCCTCCTAATGAATTGGACAACTGAAGGCAGTAGTGAACGTGCAGTTAGGTAATGTTTGCTTAGAGACATCACAATGGATTTCCTTCTCACGCCTTCATTATACAAACAATCATTAATTAATTGCAGTGTAGAATTTAAGATTGATATTGGATGCCTTTCCGTAGTGCTGATGATAAATCTAGCCATGTGAAGAGGAGGAAATTCAAAACTCGAAATACTAGTGGTACATCAAAACCGGGCTATAGCAACAGAGCTTCTCTCTTCAGGCCATTCTTTGCAGATGAGCATAAGTAGGTCAACTACGCTGATAAAGGTTTAATTATGACTCTACAGTTTCTCTTTGTCTGCTATAAATGAAATATCATCTTAACTGTGTTCATTGTCGCAACCTATTAGTGATTTCCAACGTTTGACAACTCAAAGCTTATTCTTAGGCTATCATATATCTAAAGTATCATATAATCGTTAATTTAACCCATTAAGTTACTTCCATGGAATAGGGACAGATAGGATCAGGTTCAGACGCCATGTTAATCACTCGAGCTGGCTGTTGGCATTTGTTCTCAACAAGTTTGTGTTATCGAGAATGATGGGAAGGCTTACCAATTTTCTGCCTCACTCAGGTGTTCCCAGAGGTTTTCCCACCAATGAATAAGAATTCTGTTAAAGGTCACGTGCTAAATAGAAAGTAGCACAGCTACCCAAGATAGCAATAAATTAATGAAAGTGCAATGACAGAGAGTTCTTACAGTTTAGATATACTGCTGCTCTGGTTTCGATCCATCTGGAGGCCAAAATACAGCATGGACAATCAATAATTGATTCCTCTTTCACTGGTGATTTCTTTGACTTAATCTGCAAGTAGCAATATTTGAAAACAATGTCTCTGATGTCCCGCATCGCAAGTGTGTCAGAGTAAGAGTTTGAAAGCCTCCGGATGTCGTCTGCGACCTCCTCACTAAACCGTGAAAACTCATTGGATTTATCTGCAGCATCTAACGACTTAATCTGTTTCATGAAAAAGTCATAAAAATCCTGGTCCTTTTTCTTCTTCTTCATGGGTACAGGTGAGGAATGGCCTTCGATAGAATGGGACATATCTGTTGTCTTGGATCATTGATCACTATCTATGTCTTTTGTGGGTCATTAGTGGTATTCAACTGCACTGATGTTGAGTCTGCTTACATGAATATGCTATCATACTTGTTCACAGATCTTTTTAGCATAATGCTCTTAGTTTTTCAGTGAAATTCACCTTCAATCTAGCAACAAGATTAATCTAGTGGCATAAAATTAATCTTCTGATCAATAAATCTCAGTTAATCTTAGAATAACTCGATTAGAATGCAGCACTAATGATAATATATGAATAATTTTATGGAACGGATGCTATCACATTCCTGAAAAATCAAGATTTTACATAGCGTTGCCACTCTATCTAGCATCGCGTCTCTAGCTCTGGGGAGCGGTACGTATTATTTTCAGGTATCGGTCGATCAAGATTGGGCAGTTATGTATTACGTTCTCAGTAGGCATGTATTACAAGAAATGAGCCTTGGTCCGCAGCAGTTTCTCTCATACAGTTCAAAGGTACAGTTGATCTACAATGATAAACTGTCTGGTCATGACTACACTATTCACAGAGAGATAGCTTTGGGATCCAGTGGTTTCCATTACAGTTGTATGCATACAAATAAATCGGCTTTGGTCATTCTCCCGTTGACATTTGTGTATCAGCATGAGCGGGAGTAAGCGGGAGTAAGCGGGAGTAAGCGGGAGTAAGCGTGGATAGGCGCGGGAGGAAGCGAGAAAATCGACAGGAGGATGACAAAAACCAATAATTCATATGAAGATTTTATGGTAGTTTAAGACTGCTGTTCTTTCTTACTCAGCATGGCAGCTAGGTGACAGCAAACGCGGGTGGGTTCAAAGAGAACATGAGGCCAAACGCGTGCTCAGTAAAATTCTACGTCCTGCATGCTGATGACATGATGAGGGTGATAGCCTGATGCCCTGAGAATTAGAGCTAAAAGCGAGTTGGGTCATGCTGCACTGCCATGTTGCTTTTAGTGCCCGGAATACTGGCTGTCAGAGTCGCCAGCGCCTTCAGAGCCGTCGGAGCTGGCAGTGCTGTCAGTGCTTTCAGTGCTGCCAGTGCCGTCAGTATGCTGCTATCATAGGTCACCCTGCTTTGTGACTACTTGACTTGAATTACAGCATCACAACAGTGAACATCACAAAGGTGAGCACTGCTGCTAGGAAACGTCTTCTTTACCAGCATTACAGCACACTCACTGTCTAGGAGTTGTTTCCCTTACCATTATTATGATGTCATTAAAAATGGGCCAGTTTCAACTTTCCATGCTACCATGTTCCTATGAAATTGATTGTTTGAATGCACATTCCACGAATGCCATTATTCACTTGCGCAATTGCAAAGCCATATTGATGACTACGAACTACTCGTAGAAGTAATTACATTGACTTTGACTCTGCAGCAGCAATGCCAAGGTTACCGGACGCATTGGTCAGCCTGTTGATAGTCCTAGGGCTATTCGCGAGCACCTGCCTCACAGTCTGTAAGTTATCTCTCCCTCTTTACTGTTCTTGATAGCTGTACTATTAGCCTCGGAGGCGATGCCAGGATACTGAGTAAAAGTAGACATTCTAGGTGGATATTTTTCCCAACATGAGTCTGATAGTCAGAAGAAATGTTGCCGTTTGTAGATGGAGTCAATTACCTCCGTACCTTAATAATCAGCATCCATAAAGTCATTGACGCGTCTACGATCTTTGTAGGGTTTTTATCGATAATGAAATGATCACTCCCAAGAGTATTCATGATGTGACAACTCCGAGAGAAACTTGGCTGAAATTATCATCAACGATTTCCTGCTCTATTTACTCAACATTCTTTCCACGCTGATGATTACACTTTTGCAGTATCCGATAGACTTCTTCAGGGGCAAAAATGGACTTTTATTATGGATATGAACCGAAATGTGGAGATTTAATCTCCAGAATCCATCCACAGGTATTACAGATTCCGCAGCAAGGTTGCGACAAGGGAGGGATTAGTAAAATTTACCGATTTTTGACTTTGACTTTAGTAAATTTAGTTTAGTAATTTAGTACACAGTGTATAGAAACATATCGCGTTTCTCAAATATACGAGTGGGCCACAGACCCTTACCTATGTTGCTCGCCTGGACCACCCCGGCCACATAACTCAGACTTACTTTCTTACAGTCTGGAGTGTATTACCTTTCTACAGCATTCATATCGTCTTATATAGCTTTGTTTTATGTACTTACAGCCCCTTCTGACTGCAAGAGACACAACGCTACTTACTACGACGGCTACTGCTAGAAAATAGCAGTGGGCCAATATGACAGAGACACACTCAGATCCACTGCGTGTATGGAGATAGCAGGAGAGAGCTACAGCCTGGCCTCCATGCCTCTGGAAGATGTTCCCCTGCGGGATTTTATAAAGCAGCTGATCTATGATTAGTAAGTACCGAAAGCCTTTATACAGCAATGCTGCGTGTAGACTGGTGAGTGAGCGGCTATATACAGTTTAATTTTTAGTAAGGGTGGGTGTAAGAGGATGTCAGAGTACCGTGGATGGGTAGAGTTACGTTTCTAGGAGGGTACGTATAGCAGGTAGACTAGGGTACGTATAGCAGGTAGACTAGGGTACGTATAGCAGGTAGACTAGGATACATATAGCAGGTAGACTAGGGTACATATAGCAGGTAGACTAGGGTACCTATAGGGAGTGGACTAGGATATGTACATACATTTTTAGCTCATAGGTTGCTGTGACTGGGACCAGTAGCGATACAGCCTGATAGACTTGGACCAGGACAACTGCGGCTATCAGAGTAAATCTCATGTCCTTATGTTGAGTAGAGGGGAGAGTAGGGGGAAGGGGTTCCGTCAGGATTTGGATCATGTGGGAAGGTAGATATCTGGCTGAGTGAAGATATATGGCTATTGAGGTTGAGCATAGTCTTATCCAGCTAGTGTGACCCATTTATATTGACCTATTTTCAGCTGCGCCGACACAGACACGTCTCACAGCCTGTACCGCGTTGGACTGAAGCAGCAGACAGTTGGCCGTGGTAGGGTTGTCCTGAAATGGGAGACAGGCCATACCTCCTACCCAACAGACCCCCGCTGGCACGGAAAGTAAGTAGAGTGAACACAAATACTCACCTCTCTGGTATATGGACTGTTCTTCCTCTTATAAAGTCTATGCGAACTGTGTTAGCCCACCTCTCTCCCTCTCTCCCTCCCCCTCTCTCCCCCCTCTCTCTCTCTCTTTCTCTCTTTCTGCCTTATATAGCTACTTCCAGAATAGAAGGTGAAGAGAAATTTCATTTTCAGATATACATAGTTACTTGAGAAAGCACATCTGCAGGAAATTTTAGCTTTCAATGCTGACACATTCTGACAATAGATTTCCACGCCGGCAGACGATGATGGCGGCTGTGGTACAGTTTAATGGCCGATCTACGGATGTGAGTTTAATACCGGAATCTCTGAAGGGAGCGCCGAAACCTTCTATATGCAAATTCAACAAAGGTAAGCAGAGAAGTTGCCATTTCAACAGAATACATCAAAACCTTGCTACTGCTACTGTAATTCCTTGAGAATAAGACACACTGTTTTTGAGTTGATGTTATTGCGACTTGTGACAACAGTTGACGGAGGGTACGGACCATGGACTGAGTGGAAGATCTGTACTGACCAGTGTACGAGACCTGGATCGCTGCGATTCCGTCGCAGAGAATGCATCCTTCCCAAACCAGACTTGAGCGGTGCCAACTGCTCATCCCAAGAGGAGCAGGAAGAAATGGATTACCGTAAGATACATTCTCACACTTGTGATGAACTGAGGAGATTAATTCTACAGTAGTCACATTTTGTTACTACACATACCAGTCTCACCGTTACACTGCTATCCTATAGCACTATTACTAAACTACAGGGCGGTTGTTGTAGCGGACTGCCCTCAGGTAGATGGGGCCTATTTCATCAACCGAGAGAACGGCTCAGGGTTCTGCCTGTACCACTTGGTCCATTCCTATTCACCTGACATTGACCACGCTATACATGACTGTCAAGAGATGTTTGATGGTGACTCGTCATTGGCCTCGATTCCTGGGGCACACATGTTGAAGCAACTGGAGCAGCATCTCCAGACCAAACGGCATCCGTAAGCGTCAACTTGACACCTGTCAACTTTTCGGGCTGAAGATACCAGAGATTCAATTTTATTGAATAATTGCCACCCTCCTACAGCTAGGATTATGTCATATTTGAGCTCAGCTCAGCAAGACAAGTCAGAGGAGAACATTAGGAAAATAATCTTAGTTCCTTCGGCCCGAAATCTTGGCAGCTAAAATACTGCAGGGGCCCAGGAATACAGGAGACTTGCCTAGATATGATCAACACCAATACTTGTAGGGGAATGGATGGGTGTAAATAAGAGCAAAGAGTGTTTCATGGGCCCAGGTATTTGTATGCTCTCAGGAACAAAGCATTTCCAATCTATTCTCTTCCTGCCAATCCTGACCTGCCCCTAACGCCTGTCCCTGATAAGCCGAGTCAGCAGAGGTGACAATACAGAGGGATTCAAACTATATGTTTAGTTTTGAATTGCTTATACTTACTAGCCTGGGTTCGAGAGCCAGAGTTATCAGCTCCTGTCAATCATGAGTAACTTGACCAATCCAATGCTAAAGTGATATTTAAACTTGTAGCGACTTTGCTATTATTTCATTATGAGTTAGACAGACCTACAACCGAACTGGGTGAGATCCAGATACCCGTGACAGTGACAGGAGCTGATACTCTGTTACAGGGACGAAAGAAAGGGACTCGTTGACTTGTGGCTCTCTGGACAAGACTTGACATGGGGTAACGGAATTGAATTCACTGATATGGACAGATTGTGAGTCATTTTACCGCTTTCTGCTATCAGCAAGTTTTCTGTTGTCATGCTGCAGCTATCTCTACTTGTATGGTGTTAGGTCGGCCTACCCCGCATCTCCGCATTGCTCATTCGGTACTGCCATGGTGTTGAAATGCGAGGAGGAGTGTCTCTTCCACGATGAAGGGTACTACTCGACTACAGATAATTGGCCACTGATGTGTATGGCTAGGGTTGGTAAGTAGAACGATGTTCATTCCGCGATTCTGTGTGCGCTGGTGGATACGAGAGTAAAGCCTGTAATCACCGATAGAGTAAGGGGCGTCTATTGAAGCTTTGGATCGATAAAACAACTAAGTTTTGAGAATATGGTGCGGCAATTGAGACTATAACAATTCGTATTGTGCAGTCGACGGACAATGATCGGAATGGGGACCGTGGCAGGCCTGCGCAGGTGATTGTGCGAACCACATGGATTACAAGAGGACCAGGACGTGTGACGATCCGGCCCCATTCTTCGGAGGACAGCCATGTGTTGGATCAGATAGACAAGAAGCTAATTTTGGTGGGTAAATTGTACTCAGCATTACTGCCTTATCATGTTTACTAAGAGTATTAAAAAATTTCAGAATAAGAGGTAGATCGGCCAACTAACTGCACTACATACTAGCTGCTATTAGTAACCAAAACAGCTTTTTCCCTATCACTGGGGTCCCTGTAGTATATTGATATATTGATTATCTCATTCAACCTTTCATTCGGTGATGGATGAGTCTCAAAAGGCAAGACTGTTATAACTTATAACATATCAGATCAGTTTCCAGCAATAAAACCTCTCCATATAACCATCTGTGTAGTCTTGAAAGCAAGCTGTTGTAATGGCATTGCAATGCTTTGCCGGATTAAAGAAGGATACAAACATATTTAAAATTGATTTCTTCAAAATTACTTTGCTGAGGATTATTTTACTAACACATTCAGGATCTACAGAATAGAGCTAATGAGTACGCGTGGAGATCGCTGGTGACTCACCCTCTTTTTTAACAGTATGCTGTTGTTATATGACCCCTATGCTGAGGTTTGGTGCACTCTGCACTGAAATGTGCAAGGCCGATGTCACCAGATCATGGTCCCAACATTGCTTAGTACCTGTCAGTAAAGGTGCGTGTACACTGGCTCCCAATCCGCGATAAAGCAACCGCGGATCGGCTGCGAAAAAAAATTTGGTGCCTGGACAGCACAACATCAGAGTCCACGGACTGAATCACGAGCGAGATTTGAAGTTTGATCGCGATCAAACTTGTCCGCGGAGTTATTGCCTATTGACCAATCACGTGGTAGAGGATTAGCGATTGCGCTAGATAGCTTTCTACATTAGCTTCCTGCCTCCGCCCAAACGACAGCTGAGTTTTGCACGACTGAAGCACGGCAATATTAGGCATGGCTACCAGGATCCAAGCAAGTGAAGAGCAGTTCGAACTTCTTGAAGATAGTTTAGAGAGTTTTGAAGCTATGTGGAATGTAAGAGTCAAAGCTGACTGTAATAAATATGCTAACATTCAAGCGTGGGAGCAGCTGAGTTGTATTGTTGGCCTGTCAGTGCCTGATGTGAAGAGGTGATACGAAACTTTACGAAGAAGATTTAAAGATGTAAGTCTTTCCATTATTTGATAGAAGTGTTAAGTTGATGTGGTAGCTGATTATTTTATTTTGTGTCCGCTCCTTTTAGGAGTACAGAGCCAGAAATGGACAGCCGTCTGGCTCAGCAGCTGTGTCAAGAAAGCCGTATAAATACTACGAACAGCTGTTATTTTTTATACCGACAATAAAATTGAGATGTGGAACTAGTAATATACTGGTACGTTTATTCATATGCTATGTTCTCCTTCTGTAATGAGTTCATGTTGATGATTTTTTGTGTAAATATGTAATCGTCTTCGTTTAGACTGATGCCAAAAATATCCAACAACCATGCAAGGCTACAGCCAAAGACCGAACATCAGACCAAACACAACAAACCAAACACAAACCAACATCAACATCACTATCTTCAACATCAACATGATTGTGTTCTAGCATCAAAAATTCACTGAAGGTAAAATCTATTTCAGGTCTGGTTGATGAAGGCCAGGTAAGTTATTGCTGGCGTCAGAAAACTCTGGTGGTAGTATTGTACTCCGTCTACTCCGCCTCTTCCTGCTTACATGAAACCTCTCTTCTATGCCAGCTATCTGTGTCACTGTTCTCATTGCTCGATTCTGAATAAAATTCCATGACGTACTACAGAGGAAGGCTTCATCTGATGACCATAGCTCACAGCTCAAGAAGAAAGCCATGGATATATTGTCAGAACCCAGCGATGACGTGCACCATTGGGCCCTGTCGGTGGCAGCAGGTGTGAGAGCCATGCAAGATATTTTGGTAGGGAGCTATATGAATCAAGTGACCTCTAGTACCTAGCAATTAGCCTGACATTCAATATTATTTGTGTATAGACGAGAAAACGACTGATACACAGGATATCAAGGATTGCGCTGCAAGAAATTGAAAGTCAATACCGCAGGACCGCTCCCATTCAACCGACTGAAATTTTAGACAGCACAATCAATGAAGCTCAATCATGGTTCCAAGCTTTATAGCTTGTATTTAATTTCAATTTGATTCAAGTTTTCTTATTTACTATTTTCTGAAGTTTCTGGTTAATGTTGGAGACTAAAGGGGCGTTTACATTGCCTGGTTATCGCTCGGTCGGATTTGCCCGGTTATCACGAAATCCCTAGCACGTGTATCCGAGATGCTTTTACACAGCTCGGTAATGTCCCGGGTTACATTGCTAGTGTCGTTTGCTCATTGGACCGTGTGACCGCCGAGGAAGCCAATCATATGCTAGCAATTTGAGCGCTAGTACTAGTAGTTGATTTTTCTCGTGATTGAAATCATGGACTTTCACGGACAGTCTGTCAGCTGTTGTTTCGATTTTAGTAGCCGTCTGTAAATATTGCAACACTTAGGA